>Ga0247611_10006888_pt1 | contig 14457 bp, 17 predicted proteins | sample 177DNAGHGhighgp2_FD_192422 | JGI IMG/M metagenome (GOLD analysis project Ga0247611, IMG submission 192422) | Sheep rumen microbial communities from Palmerston North, Manawatu-Wanganui, New Zealand - 1770 DNA GHGhigh gp2 | ecosystem: Host-associated > Mammals > Digestive system > Stomach > Rumen...
ACAAGCTTTGTTTGAAGAAATATTATAATTACATAATAAAAATCAAGGGTCTAGATGAACTCACTTCGTTCGCCCTTGATTTTTCGTTTTTTATTTGATGTCTCCAAAATGGGGTTCACATCAAAAGAACTCGTTTTTTTATATTATATTTTCAATACCATTAACTAAACAACTCAAATCACTAATCATAGGATACTTTGTATTAATATCACCATGTATATCAGTATCTTTCAAATCCTTATTGAAAAAAATTGAAATACCGCCTCTATCGCTCCAACTATCAAGATTAACAATTTTATCATCAATCAACACATTACCTGAAGCACTCACAACATCACACTTATTAATAAGAGTAGGAACCAAATTAATATCAATATTAACACCCTTTTCCCTCAAATACTTAATCTTTGCTTGACCCTCACACATAGAACTAATCTTAGATAAAAGATTAAGCTGATACTTTGAACTCTTAATATAATCAAAAGCACGATTAATAATTAAATCATCACGCATTAACTTAAACCAATCATAATTCTTAATAAAATCACGTCTTGACCCATTACCATCAAACTCTAAATCAACAGCGCCATCAGTATCAAGAATAACACCATCAAAATCTAAAAAAACCTTCATATTACCTCCCTATCTTATCTAAACACTTATTAAATAATATAAAATGATTCTCATGAAATTCTCCTTTAGAATGCATATCATTTATCTCATCAATTGAAGCATATCTTACCCCATCAACCTCTTCCTCTTGAATAACAATATCATCAATTTTAATATCCTTTTTTAAATAATAAATATCAAATATTTGATCATTATTAATCCAAGTATCAACAAGTTTAGGATTATCTTTAGATATGTCAATACCTAATTCTTCAGAAACCTCAGAACAAAGCCCAATAAAACTATTCTCTCCACTCTTAGGATGTCCTGCAGTAAGAGCCCACTTTCCACCCTTTCTTAAAACCCTCTTTTGAATCAAAAAGTCACCTTTAGAGTTTTCAAGAATTACAGCTACTATCAAGTAATAATAACCATTAGGCACCTGTTCACCCTTAACAAAAGTCTTTCCAGTTAAATTCTTATTTACATCATACAAATCTCTTATTTCCATATATACCTCCTCTATAAAACAAAAAGAATGCGATTAAAGGCTTGATAATTTTGATTTAATCTTAGAACTAACTTGTCCAAGATCTGTCTTTCCCTTAACAATTGGAGAAACCATACCCATTACCTTACCCATATCCTGCATTCCTTTTGGTTCAACCTTACTAAACACATCATCTATAATACTATCTACCTCTTCATCACTTAATTGTTCAGGTAAATACTTTTCAAGAATCTCAATTTCGCTAACAGTTGAATCAACTAAATCTTGTCTGTTACCTTTTTCAAACTCTTTAATAGAATCGCGTCTAGTCTTAATTTCCTTAGAAATTATATCAATAACTTCATCATCATTAAGCTCATGCTTTAAATCAATTTCCTTTAACTGCATACTACCTTTAACCATACGAATAACCTTCAAAGTTTCCTTATCTTGATTCTTCATAGCAGTCTTTAAATCATTCAAAATTTTCTCTCTCATAAGCTCACCCTCTAAAAAGAGAACCTAACGGTTCTACTAATTATATCTTTCTCTTCTCTCTCTTTTATGACTATTTCTAATAGCTTCTTTCTTAGCTTTTCTTCTCTTAACACCAGGTTTCATATAACCTTCGTTTCTTTCTCTAGCTGCTTTTAGGAGGCCATCTTTAGCGTTCTTTTGCTTTAAATTACGTAAAGCAAATTCAACGTTACCATTTTTTACGACTACTGTAGACATGATATCCCTCCCTTCTTTTGACTAGGACTATTATAACACTTAAAAAAAAAGAATACAAGAAAAAATTTAATTTATGATTAAATTTAAGAAAAAAGTATACATATTTGTATACTTTTTAGAATTATATCACTTTATTGTTAATGATTCATAATCTCTTTCCATTAACTCTTGCTTTCTAGTTTAAATGGCAAAATATGTTTGAGCTAAAGCTATAACTTTCTTTCTGTAAAGCAAAAGGTATACAAAATGTATACCCTTTACACTAACAAATACCAAAAGTTCTAATAAATGTTCCAACAATGTTACCAAATTTAAATATAATCTCACATAAAATAGAAACAATTGGTAAAACAAATATACTAAATAATATAAAACCAAATAAAACAATAATTGATTTTACATACTTATTATTGATTAAAGTGGACATACATTCCCGCTTCCAATTCTTCTAATAGCAGAGCCTAAACTTCTACCCATATCAAGAATTGTATCAATTCCCCTAGTAATAGAATTTATAAATGTTCCACTAATAGAAACACCACCATCAATATCAAATAATTCATTATTTTTTAAATCTTTCATAAATACCTCCTAATTACATTTTAATGGACGAACATATCCGTCAATAACACCTATAATAAAAGTTATGCCAGCAAAAATTCCTAATCCAATTGCGATACCATTACCGCCCTCTACCTCATGAAGTTCACGAGTACTTAAATCATTCATTAAATTACCTCCTTTAACTTAGAAAAAATAGTCTTTCTAGAAACAAAATTAAGCTTTACAACATTATTTATAATCTTATATCTATCATCAAAATCAAACTTTAAAGAAACACATCTCATCGGCCCACCAGAAGATAAAACATACTCATCACTAATTTTAACAATAGAAAAATCTACTCGATTTTTATCAACTACCAATAAAGAATTCTGTATCCATCGTAAATCATTATCGCTAATAACCACGCTAACATAAAAATCATCCTCCTTTACAACAACACCATTAAAACTAGTACTAAAATCAAACTTAACAAAAATACTCATAAATATAAAACTAGAAATCAAAATAACAATAAAGAAGATACAGAGCATAATCATAAAATCATGATACCTATCAAAAAATAAACACTTACTGTTTAACCTCTTCATATAAAACACCCTCATCAATACGAATAAACCTATCATATAAATCCATATTCTGAAGTCTATGACTTACAATAATAAAAGTTTTATCCTTAAACTTATCAAAAATATTACTAAGAATTTTTCGTTCAAGTGGCACATCAACTTGACTTAAACCCTCATCAATTAAGATAATTTGTGCTTGCTTAAGTAATGCCCGAGCCAAAACAATACGCTGTCTTTGACCACCAGATAGATTAAAACCATTCTCCTCCACCATCATATTTAAACCTAAATTATTATCAAGTATCTCATTAAATTCAACCAACTTAGTCATAGATAAAATATAATCATTATCATTAGAATACAAGTTTAAATTATTAAGTAAAGTATCATTAAAAAGTAACTCATTTTGAGAAACATAAGTGATATTTTTACGAATCGACTTAAGCTTATAATCATTAATATCAACGCCATCAATAAAAACCATACCACGGCCAATACTATAATATCCCATTAATAACTTAAGAAGCGTACTCTTACCACTACCGCTTGTCCCATAAATCATTACCTTTTCACCCTTATTAATAGAAACATCAACACCATTTAAAATATTCCTCTTATTATCAAAAGAAAAACATAAATTTCTAAAAACAATATTTCCAGCCTTAAAATTAATTATTCCCTTATCCGTATAATTCTCATACAAACTAAGTACCCTAGTAATAGATTCACGACTTTCACCAATACTCAAATCCATATCAACAAAATTACGAATAGGATCCAAAAAATAAGAAATCATACTACTAAAAGTAATCAAGTAACCAATACTAAGTTTACCATCAATAACAAATAAAGAACCAACAAATAAAATAATCAAGCTACAAAAATCACCTATAAAATCCTTAAAAAAATTCTGATTATTAACATGATTATCAAGTAAATATTTATCGTTTAAAAAACTAATATACATATTATTAAACTTATCAATAACACGAGACTCAATATTAATTCCCTTAACAGTCTCAAAACCATTAATAGACTCATACATATAAGAATTAACTAACTCCTTATCAGTTTTAATCTTATCAATAAAAGACTTATAAATCTTTCTATAACAAATAAAAATTAAAAAATATAATAAAACAACCAATAAAGAAATTAAAAATAAATAAACATTAATCTTAACTAAAAAAATAATAGAAATTAAAATCAAAGGAATATCAATAAAGATATTAACAACAATCTTACTAATAAAATCACGAGAAATACTTAGATCATTAAGTCTAGAAACAATCTCACCACTTGTCCTATTATGATAATAACTATAAGGAAGCAATATAACACGCTTAAAAGCATCCAAAACAAGAGATAAATCCATCCTACAATTCAAAATAATTAAAAACCTATTCCTCAAATAATTAATAATTAAACGAGTTATCGATAACAAAGAAAAAATAATAAAAATACTTTTCAAATAATCCTTAGAAATATCTATTCCCTCAATAATAAATTTAAAGTAAAAAGAAGATAACAATTTAATAAATATAATAAATATAGATAATAGGAGTAAAGACAATAAAATTCTTTTAAACTTTAAAATATTCTTAAAAACAAAATCAAAAACATTTACACTTTTATTAAAAGGAATAGTTCTAACGGGATAAAGCATTACAACAACACCAGACCAAATAGAAATAAAATAAGAAAAAGAAATCTTTTTAATACACTTATCCGGATCAGCAATTAACAAATACTCCTTATCATAATTTATTTCATAAATAACAACATAGTGCTTGTACACCTTATCAATAACAACATGAGCTATACAAGGTAAAACAACACTCTTTAAATCATCAATACTACCCCGCATACCCTTAGAATAAAATCCTAATTCCTTTGAAGCAAGAACCAAATTATAAGCACTTGTACCACTCTTACTAGTCCGAGTTAAGTCCCGTAAACGCTCAATTGAAACATTGCCTTTATAATACTTAATAATCATGAGTAAACAAGCTGGACCACAATCCTTAATACCTTCTTGCCTTACAAACGGATATTTTTTAAACATGTTTTTTATCACCTCCTATAAATATCATACGAGATAAAAAAAAAAATACCTCCCAAAAAACAAAAAAAAATGAAAAAAAACTAAATTTTTTCATAAATATATACATTTTTAGTACCATATTTTCTATTTTTAATCAAATTTAACCTAGAACAACATACAATCTCACCTTCAAATTCACATACAACATAACCATTATCAGATAAAAGATCATTGTCACAAATAAAAGATAAAATATCATTAATCAAATTTAACTTATAAGGAGGATCTAAAAAGATTAAATCAAACTTAAAATCAAAACTTTTTAAAGCATCCATATAATCCATCTTAAGTAAAATACTGTTTTCAATACCAGATAAGTTACCCTTTAAAATATTAAAAATTTCATTATTCTTTTCAACAAAATAACACTTACAAGCGCCATTACTGAGTGCCTCAATACCCAAAGAACCACTACCTGCAAATAAATCAAGACAAACACTATTTTTAATACGTCCCTGAATCATACCAAACATAGATTCCTTAACCCTATCCATAGTAGGGCGAGTACCTAAAATATCAAAACCATCTATATTCTTTCCCTTATATTTACCACTAATAACTCTCATAACTTCACCTAAGTATATTTTAGCACTATTTCAAAGAAGAAACAATATTCTGAATCATTTCAATATTACTTAACATTCTTCCTATCTTATCACTGGTTCTAAGCTTATAAAAAGACTTAACCTCATCCTCAAAAGCACCAAAAGAATTAGGATTTCTATTAAGAAACTTATACCAATAAGAATGATCCCTCAAATACTCAATATACCTAGGATTACTCTTAATTCTAAACTGTAAATCTAAAATCAATCTTCAAAATGCTTATATAATGGTCTTGGCTTATACGAATCATCGACGCTTTCCTTATTAGTTAAATCCTGAACAACACCTAAAACTCTCTGAATAGACGCAATTCCATCCTGAACACTATCAACATCAATAGACTTAATCCAAGATAAAAAATCTAAACTACTAGCACCATCCCCAACAGACAAATAATCCTTCCAAACAGATTTATCCTCACCATATAAACTATATAACTCATAGAAATCCTGCCATGATTTTGACCCATCTCTAACATATTTAATTAAATTAGGATTATTTCTAACAAACACTTTAAACTCAGATTTACCCATAACCTCACCAATACATTATATGATTAAGCATAAAAATATTTACCAAAACAAATAAGCATAATACCTAAAAAAATAAAAAAATAACAATACCAATAATTATTATTAACACCCAAATTATCAGGAGTATCTATCTCATTATTAAACAAAGTAACTTGAAAACTTTCACTAGAAACATCTAGCTTATAAGTTTTATTTAAAGAACTATCAAAAGAACCAACACTTAAAGGCCTTTCAACTAAACTATAAATACCTTCATCAACACTTAAAACATGAACATCATTACCCTGAACCCAACTATCAACAACATTACCAAAAGAATCATATAAAATAAAATCACAATCACGAACAAAATCATAAGTATCCTTATCACGCTTAGAAATATAAATTTCAGAAGCATGAACATCAAAAATAAATAAAAAAATAAAAATAAATAAAAATTTCCTCATAATAACACCATTATTATTATGAATTAAATAAAAAAAAATAAACAAAAAAAGCTAAAAATTAGCTTTCTTCCTCCTGAGCAATTAACTCAGCAACATAAACAGTTTGAGTAGATTCATCATCCTTAGTACAAGTAATAAGCATTAATGTTGTTTTACCATATGGTCTATATACATTTATAGTTCCAGTTTTAGGTTGAGTATAAATATAAGTAATTTGATATGTATATTTAACATTATTATAATGAATATAAGCATAAGAACCAGTAGATAACTTATATAAATTTCTAAAGAAACTCAAATAACCATTACCAGAATGCGCCGCTAAAACAAAATTACCACCAGCAACATCAGGATAATCAGAAGGAGATAAAATAGAAACATTACGACTAACAGTATTATATCTAGAACCTAAAGCATATATACCCTTCTGCAAATCAATTTCAGGTATTTCCAAAACAGCAACATAACTTTCAGTAATAACCTCAGGTTCAGGTTCTGGTTCAGGCTCTGGTTCAACAGGAGCAGGTTCAGGATCAACAACTTGAGGCTCATCTGGAACATCAGTCATCTGATTAAAATACAACTGCATATTAATCATTTCAAATAAAGAATTTCTTTTATTCAATAAATATTGAGAAGATAATATTAAAATACCAGCTAAAATAAACAACGTACCAATCGCAATTATTTGAGCACGACTAATTTTTTTCACAATATCACCTCATACTAATCAAAATCGATAACTTCAACATCATCATTTTTTCTTTCAACAGACAAAGAAGAATCAAGAAAATTAAAATTATCAAAAACATTCATAGATGAACTAGACGAACCAACATTACCTACTTCATTATCAAATGAATTACTTGAAAAACCAGAATTAAATGGATCAGAAAAACCATTTTTAAACTCAGTAGACATATTATTAACAATATTATTATTAAATTGATTTACACTATTATTAGAAACAAAACTATTTGAAAAATCATTAATAGGCTCATCAAATTCAATAATAGGCTCATCTAAATCATTAGATGACAAACCATTAACACCAAAATTATTAGAACTAATTTCAGGTATAGAATCATTAAGACTAACATTAGAAACAGGGCTAACACCAGATAAAGCAGTAGTAACACCAGATTCCAAAGAAGTATTTACATTAGATTCCAAAGTTGAATTAACAACATTATTAGAACTTAAACCTTTAGACACATTTGGTTCATTATAATCATTAATATAAACATCAAAATCCTCTTGTTCAACATTCTTCTTAACTTTAAAAATCTTATCAGCCTTCTTCAAATAGAAAATAACTAATAAAATAACCATCCAAATAAAGAATAAACCCATACCCAACTCTAATAAAGTCATAGTTTGATCATTAGTATATAAACCAGTATTACTTGACAAATCAATATCATTAGACTCAACAATATAAATAAAAACCGCAAACAACATCTGTATTAAAGTAAAAAATACAGTATTAATTATCTTAACAACACGACTTTTTTTCCTACTACTCAAAGTAATAATCATAATAATAAATGATATAAGCATAATAACAATATAAACAGGAATTATAGGGAAATAAATATTTGCCATAAATAAAGTAACAAAAGAATCAAGACTAGTCAAAAAATAACTTCCATACTTAATAATTGCAAATCCAATGATAATAATATATAAACCAATGAAAACATACTTAACTATTTTTTTATTCAAACGAGAATAAAAAAACAATATAATCATTAAAATCATTGAAAAAGCAAAAATACCTATAATAATAGGAGAAGAAAACAATAATTGAAATAAAACTTGAATTTTATCAAAAAAAGACAATTGATTCATAATATCCCTCACACCTCTATAAACTAATACTCATATATTACTATACACTATTATAATAAATTTATTAGAAATAGTCAAATTTTTTTACAAAAGAAAAAAGCACTAATTTAGCGCTTTTCTTCTATATATTTTGATTGTTTCATAACCAGCAAATATCATTAAACCACCAATTGCGAATAGATTTAATGTACTTAATCCTGTCCTTGGAACATTAGTAATTGAAATAACAGTTGCATCAATATTAACATCTTCTTCATTCTCACTTATAGAGAATTCATATTCGTTATATATTTCTCCACCGATAATCATTCCTTCTTGAAAATCCTCAGGAGACTGAGTTTCAACCAATATATAATTACCAGTTGGAATTCCCATTATTTCCCAATCATTTACACCATCAGAAGTCCATACTAACTCATTACCTAAATAATCCTTAGCGATAGTTCTATCATCAGAATTTAAGATTTCAAATTTAGCACCAGCTACTCTATCACCAGTAAGATCGTTTTTCTTTGTAATAACAAGTTTAGTAAGTTTATTTTCCATTTTAATCTTAGTAGTATCGCCAATTACAACTTCAAATGGAACAGCAGTAGTTTTCTTATAATATCCAACAGGAGCAATAGTTTCAATTAAATAATAAGGACCTGCTGGAAGAGCAGCTTCAGTATGATCCTCTCCAGCAACAGAAATCCATTCAACTCTTTTATCAGCTTTATCACTGTTTGGGTTTTCAAAAGCCTGACAATTATTTCCATCACCAGTTGAAGCTTTAGCAGCATTATAACTATCTTTAGTACAAACTTTTAAATGAGCACCAGCGATTTCTTCACCTGTAACAGCATCTCTCTTAGAGAAAACAGTTTTATGCTTATTAGTAACCAACAAATGATAATCACTACCAGTCATGTCAGTTACAACTTCACCTGTGTCAGCATCAGATGTAGTAATATTTCCATCTTCATCCATTACAAAATCAATAGAATTCTTCATTTGTATAAAGCCATCTGGAGCAGTTTCCTCAGTTAATCTATATTTTACCCCTGGAACAATACCAATAATAGTATGAGGTTCTGTCGTAGATTCCCAACGATCTATAACGTTATCTGCTTTTAAATCACCTTCACCAAATTGTAAATTAGGATCAGTAACAGTTATTATAGCACCAGGTATTTCAGAACCACCAGTTATATCAGTCTTACTTATATCAATATGATATTGATTTTTAATATTTATAGTAATTACAGGAGTACTTCCTTGTGAATAATCTGTAGATAAAATTTCGCTTGCTAAAACAATACTACGTCCACCATTAAATACTTGAAACATTACACCAGCATTATGTGAAATGCTATATGTTTCACCAGTAGTACTATCCGTTACAAATGGCTTGCATTCATCAGTTAAACAATACTCTTTTATTTGATATATATCAGATGCCTTACCAAAATCAATACCTAACCTATATTCCCCATTACTATTAACATTATGAGTATCTTCATTACCAGGACATGATTGAGTTAAATATCCATTAGCATCAGTTATAGCACATAACATATCGTTATCATGATTCAAATCAGTATATGAAAGAATTTTAAATTTAACACCAGCCATTGGAACTTTTTCTATATGCATCTTTCCTTCATTATCATATCTCACCTTATCTACAACTTTTCTGAATTTAATCTTAATAGCTTTATTAGAAAAAGATATAGTCGGAGTAATAGTATTACCATTAGCATCAGTAACATCAACATTGCTACCATTACGAACAACATTAAATTCTATTCTTTCATTACTGTAATAATATCCATTAGGTTGTGTTTCTTCAGATAAATAATACTTACCTATAGGTAATTTCACCGTAGGATTTGCTACACCCTCAGCTGTTGATTGATATACACCAATAGTAGTTCCATTTTCATCAGTTATTTTTAATTTTGCACCCGCAACTTTTAAGCCAGTATCAGCATCAGTTTTTTGAATTTCAATATCTTTTGTATCTTCATTTTCGTAATTACCTACAAATTTTCTAGCATGACTAATAGTCTTTGATTGTTTTCTCAAAGTAATCATATCTTGAATTTTACCAGCAGTTGTTATAGTTCCAAAATAGCCGTCAATACTATAAGTTGTATAACTATTTGTAGAAATAGCTTCTATAGCCATTTGAACTTGTCCAGAACCTTCATTAGGCTTATTAACTCTTACTTTAAAAGAAGTATTTGCAGGAATTGTTGCTGTTGTTGTACATTGTCCATTATAAAGAATACACGCACCTTCAGAAGGAGTTGGAGCCTGTTGAATTACACTAACATTGCTTTCAACACTTAAAGTAATATCCTTAGAAACTAAATAATTACCATCTTCCGATAATTTGCTATCTTGAGCATCAATGCTTAATGTAGTATTAGGATTAACAGGATCATCAGACTTAGAAGCATTTATCAATGTTTGCCATGCTTCATTATATGGACTAGTAGTTGTTATTTTTTTGTAAAATGAATCTGCAATACCATTTTGATGACCAGTAGAATATATACCATCTACTGTATACCATATTGCAGCCTGAGTAACATAGTATCTCTTACCAGCTTCTAAATCAAGGCTCTCACTTGCTTTTAATATTTTGATAACACTGTCAACTTTATCAGCATGAAGTATATCTGTTATATTAGCAACAGGAGTTAACTCTCTACTACCACCCACTAGAGCTGGAGATAATGAAGCACTATCCAAGCAATATGCATCTAAACCCTTAGTAGTATTATATTTCCATTGAAAATAATCACCCAAATAATCTAACTTAGCTTTAGATGTAAAAGAATCTGCCTTAGCTATTTCACCCCCAAATCCAAATACAAAAATCGAAACGATTAAAAAGCATAATAATTTTTTTAACTTAGTTAAACCCTTCATATATTCCCTCCTTATTATTATACTGTATAAATCATAGCACATTTTTTCAACTAAGTCTAGATATTTTTTTAAAATGAAAAAAAAAAAAAAAAGAGTTTACACTCTAATCTTATATTTCATTTTTCTTACGAGCGAATGTAATTGTACCTAATCCTAGTAATACAACCATACTACCAAGTGCATAAGTACTATTAACACTCATACCAGTAACTGGTACATCAGTTAAAACTCTGTTATATACATCAATCTTCATTAAAGAACCATCCTTAACTTCAAATTGATATTTAGAAGTTACCATTCCATCAACTATCATACCTTCTTGGTATCCTTCAGCTGGAACAGTTTCAACCAATATGTATTCACCAACAGGAAGTTTTTCAATATAATGTGGTTCATTTCCTGATACCCACTCTAATTTTTCACCATTTTGATATACTGGATTTCCATCAGTATCTAATATTTGTAGAGTTGCTCCTGGAACTTCTTCTTCAGTAGTAAAATCTTTCTTAGAAATTAATACCTTAGTTACATCATTTTCAAAAACAACCATTTGAATTCCAGTATCAGCTTTAACTTCAAACTCAACTTCATTAGTTACAGCAGTATATCCTTCTGGAACAACTGTCTCAACTAACTTATACTTACCAATAGGTAACATCTCAATATAATGTGGTTCCTCACCAGATACCCACTCTAAGATTTTACCATCTTGATATACAGGAGATCCATCAGTATTTAAAATACGTAATGTAGCACCTGGTAACTCTTTTTGATTAGTAATATCTTGTTTAGATATCTTAATCTTAGTTACATCATTTTTAATCTTTAAAATTTCATCTTCAGACATTGCCTTACAAGTCTTATTATTATTTGAATCAGTTTCAATATTACATGTAGTAACACTACCATTTTCATTTAATATAAAATGTATTGAAGTTTCTAGTGGTACATATCCATCTGGAGCAACTGTTTCAACTATTTCATAAATTTCACCAGTATTTAACCCCTTAATTCTATGTTCACTATCATCAGAAACCCAAGTTTCAACTAACTTACCATCTTTATCATATAATTCCATGTTAGCACCTGGAACTTCTTTTTGACCAGTAGCGTCAGTCTTACTTACATCTAGATAAGACTCATCAACTAAAGTTACAACATCTCTATCTAAATCACCATAAATCTTACCATCTTTAACAGTAATATATTTTGGTTCAGACATTTCAAATCCATGAGGAGCTTCAACCTCTTTAATAATATAGCTTGCATCCTCAACCTTACCAAAATCAACACCAACAGTTAATTCCTTAACAGAACCATCAGTAATCCATTCAAAATCACAATTAGATTCCTTTTTAGTGTCCATATCATAAGAACAAATAACTAATTTAGCATTCTTAACAGCAACACCTTTTTCATTAACCTTTTTAATCTTGATTGTTGGAAGTTCATCAGTAATAGTTAAAGTCTTATTAGCAATAACATTTCCATTAGAATCTTTAACATTACCATTTTCATCAACTACAAATTGAACTTCTTCATCATTAAGTAAATATCCTTTTGGAGCACTAACCTCTCTTAAAGAATATAAACCTGGATGTAAAGTAACATTAATATAATCAGTAGTTGAATCATAAGTATCAACTAATGAAACAATAGTTGGATATAATCTATTAAGTTCTAATTTAGCACCAGCTATTAATTTACCTTCTTTATTAACTTTCGCAATCTTTACATCAGTTCTTCTATCATCATAATCACCATTAACTGTATAATTAGTAGATAGATTATCATTTTCAGTAAATAATAAAGCTAATCTTTGGAAACCAGTAGAATTTAAACTTTGGTATCCATGTAAACTATATTCAGAAACATAACTATCAACAGTCTTAACAGTAAATGTTGCAGAAACATTACCATTAGTACCATCTTCAACTGGAATAATAATTCTAAATGAATCATTTACTCCATAAGTCGCACTAGTATTACCAGTGTTATTACCGTTACTATCAGCTAAATATCCACCAGCAACATTAACAGTATACTCACCTGGAGCAGAAACAGTAAATACTGAATCAGATAATAAATATGTTTTACCATCAATTGTAACTTCACTCATAGATTGTCCTAAATTTCCATTAACATCATTAATAGAAATAGTATTATCTACGTGAATAAAATCAACACCATTATTTGCCTCTTCAATAGCAGCCAATAACTTATTATAAGCAGGTCCATAAACAGAACTATTCTTCAAAAACTCATGGAATTCAGGAATTAATGGTTTAAGATCTTTCCCAGTTCTTCCAAATTCAGCATACCACAAAGCAGCTTGAGTAACATAATAAGAATCAGCTTCATTTAACCCTAAACTAAAATTAGGATCTCCAGAAGTACGTAAAACAGCTACCATTCTGTTAAGTTGAGCATAACTATATACATCATTTGTATTAAACCATGCTAAACTACCACTTTGTGGAGCATCATGCATAGGATCCAAACAATAAGCATGTCCTCCTCCACTTGGTTCAACAGTAAACATACCATATTTACCAGTAGAATCAGTACCTAACCAATTAAACCCTGTAACAGATACTTGATTAGGAATTTCTTCTGCATTAACACTATTAATGCCTAAAAACATAACAGTCATTATAAGCAAGCTTAAGAATAACTTAAATGTCTTCTTCATAATACAAAACCTCCCCTTTTGTCAATAAATTGGGCAATTTAATGACATTGGTTCCATATTCTATTACAAAAGCAAACATTTGTCAACAATTTTTTTAAAAAAATTAAAAAAGTGTAATATAAACATAAATTATGGTTCTATAATATTTAGTGTTGGTGAAAAAATTTCCCGACACTTTTTAAGTATAAATAAAAAGAGTCATATATCAGAAACTTATGATACAATGTAATTGCTAAATAAAACACTGAAAGGATCTGATTTAATGACTCATACTAATTATACTAAAAATATTTTAAATATAAAAGATGAAAATATATATTTTGATGAAAATTGTTT
>Ga0247611_10006890_pt1 | contig 14456 bp, 11 predicted proteins | sample 177DNAGHGhighgp2_FD_192422 | JGI IMG/M metagenome (GOLD analysis project Ga0247611, IMG submission 192422) | Sheep rumen microbial communities from Palmerston North, Manawatu-Wanganui, New Zealand - 1770 DNA GHGhigh gp2 | ecosystem: Host-associated > Mammals > Digestive system > Stomach > Rumen...
ACAAGAATTAGACGCTTTAAAATCTGATAGATTCTTAACGGCGGCACCTAGTAACCCAACAACAGGAGATTTCTATTATCACCTTAATTCAACGAATAAAACTGTTGTATTAAAGAAATATACAGGTAGTGCTTGGGCTGATGCAAGTGAGACATATAAGGGTACTTATACATGGACATTCCGTGATGCAAGCGGAAATGCTACTACGTTTAACGGTTCCGCACAGGCTACAGGTAAAGTAATTTATGTAGATGGTACATTAGTATCAAAGAAAATAATTGCCGATGTAAAGGTCGAGATTTGATAGTTGTATTAGTATTAAAAAATGCTGATACAACTATCGGCATTTTTATGGAAGAAAGGGAAAATTAATATGATAACTTATGGTTCAACAACTCTTACTTCTTATAATACTATAACAAAAATAGAAGTATATTATTATAAATCAACAAGTTCTACAAGCCTTGCAGGTGGTTCATGGTCTACTACAAAACCTACATGGGAAAATGGTAAGTATATTTGGCAAAAGATAAGAACTACATATGAAGGAAAACTTGAAAACGGTTTATATTATTCTGAGTCTGATCCTGTTAATATCACAGGTCAGCAAGGTCAGACAGGTACTGCCGCATACTCTTATAAATTAAATGCGTCTGATACAAGTATTACAGTATCTAAAGATGGGACATATTCTAAAACAAAGGTTACTTTTTCTGCAACATATAAACAAGGTACTGGCGCTGTAAATCCTTATAAAGGTAGATTTAAAATTGAAACGACCACTAATGGAACAACTTGGACTACTCAAGATACATCAAGTGTAAATGAATCTTCTAAAGAGTATACTATCCCAACGGGAATATTAAATATTAGATGTTCATTATATCAAGCGGATGGCACAAGTGTATTGCTTGATATTGTTAGTGTAGCTATTGTAACGGATGGTAAAGATGGTACTAATGGTACAAATGGTTTGAATAACGCAAGAGTTATTTTGTATCGTAGATTTAGCGCCGCTCCTTCTGGTACGGATATAGCTCCTACTGGAAATGTAACTTATACATTCTCAACAGGTGTTGCCGCTAATAATTTAAATTCATGGACACAAAATATTCCAACTGGAACTGATCCAGTATATATGATAGCCGCTTCTGCTTCAAATACAGGAGCAACAGATACTATTGCTAAAACAGAATGGTCTACACCTATTAAAATATTAGAGAATGGACAGAATGGCACTAACGGCACGAATGGTACTAATGGTATAGATGGTTATAATCAAGCAACTATTTATTTATATCAGCGGAAATCAGGTACAGCGCCCGCAAAGCCTACTTCAGCTGTAACATATACTTTTAGTACAGGCGCATTGAGTTCTACACCTAGCGGATGGTCAAGAACGATTCCCGCAAACGATGGTAACCCTTGTTATGTAACAACTGCTACAGCTATTGCTAAAACAGCAACTTATTCCATTGCCGCAAGCGCATGGAGTGCTGTAGTTGTGTTAAGTGAAAATGGTACATCTATTACTATAACAAGTACAACTGTTAAATACCAGAAAGGTACTTCAGGAACAACTAAACCTACAGGTACTTGGGGGACATCTATTCCTTCTATTGGTGAGAATGAATTTTTATGGACACAGACTATTGTTAATTATTCAGATGGTTCTAAAACTGAAGCATATAGTGTTTCAAGGAACGCTAAAAATGGTACTAATGGTACGTCTCCTACTGTATCTTCTACTGTTGTAGAATATCAACAATCTACAGGTGGCACTACTCCTCCTATAGGTACATGGAGTACAACGGCACCTTCCGCAACCGCTGGTCAATATATGTGGACAAAAACTACTATTACATATTCTGATGGAAAAACTGCTGTTAGTTATTCTGTAAGTAAGAATGGTGCAAATGGTATTAATGGTACTGATGGAACTTCTCAAAATTTATTATTAGATGTTTATGTTACATCATTAGATAATGTAAAAGCGCCTTGGGAGAGATATTTATCTGATGCAAGTAATACAACTATTACTGGACAATTTATAGCGGAAGATAATTTACCCGATCCTAATGCTACACATTTTTATAGAATTACTGATAGTTCTGCAAGTACAAAAAGTAGAGGTTTATGTTTTTATAATGGTGGTACACCCCCTTTTCTTGATGGACATACTTATAGAATTGGATGTTGGGTTAGAAATCATGCTGGGTCTCCTTCAATAAGTTTTTATCTTGGAACTATTGGCTCTTGGACTAATAGAATAATTATAACCAATACAAATTGGGAATGGGTAGAGTGTGTGCATACTTTTGGTGATGTTGATCCCGCTATTACTGCTCACGGATCTACATATAAAAGATTGTATTTTTATTTTGGTAATAATAATGTTGAGGGTTCGTCTCTTGATATGTGTGGTTTTAAAGTAGAAGAAGTGCAAACAGATATTAGTACTGCACGAAATTATCTTTTAAAGACTGAAAAACTAGAAGGCTGGGGAGTAACAGGTGGAACTACAATTAGTAATGGGATTGTAACCTTCCCAGAGGTAACTTCTAACACATGGAGAGAGTCTTATCCAACAAAAAATTTCAAGTATGAAATAATCAGAAATAAAAATATTATCTTTTCAGTTAGAGTAAAAGCAGATGTAGGTAAAATGTGTGCTTGCAATCTTTGTATAGGAGTAGATTCTACAGAAACAGCATATACAAGACAAAAGTATGCAAATAATTATGTATATTTTACTGGTACTGGCGAATGGCAAACTATTTGTATAGCAATTCCAATATCTGATGGAATTTTTACATCAGGTAGTGGTACACCTAATTATGATAATTGTTGGGTAACGGTTAGAGTTAGTGCGGTTAATATTTATCACAATAGTTTTCAAGCGACACAGCCTCAATTATCTTTAGGCACAACAGCTACAGCTTGGAGTGCCGCACCTGAAGATGTTGAAGCTAGTATGCAAGAAAAAGTAGACAATATTGAAATTGGTGGCAGGAATCTTTTATTAAATACTGGTGGTAATGATGCGATAAAAGTAACAACAATATCTTCTCCAAAGTCTCAAATATATAATATAAATTATAGTATGGAAAATGGAGAAATTCATTTTACTTCAGTAGCAACAACAGCAGAACGATATTATCGTTTTGTTGCTCCAACAAAAGAAAATCTTTGGGGAATAGAACCCGGTGAAACATACACTATTAGTTTTTATACAAAAGGAACTATTGATGCAAATGATAATGTTGGTTATAGAAGCCAATATACAATTGGTACTGGGAACTGGCTTACTATTTCAGACAATCGTTTTAAAGAAAAAGTAGGATCTGATTATCAAAAAGTATTTTTTACTGAAACAATTCCTTCAAACGCATCTTCATACTTTTTCTCAATTCAAATTTATGGAAGTAATGCAAGTGATTTTTATATAAAAAATTTAAAATTTGAAAAAGGAAACAAATCTACCGATTGGACACCAGCACCCGAAGATGTAGAAGAATCAATTAAAGCATACGCAGAATCTATTCAATCTCAAGTAGATGGTATGGCAGAAATACATTATGGTACAGCTGTACCTACATTAAGTAATGCACCTTATACATCATGGAAAGATACTGCCACAAGAGATATGCATGTAGATGATTTATATTATAATACATCAACTGGCTATTGTTATAGATTTACTAAGTCAGGCTCTACATATTCTTGGAGTAGAATTAAAGATAGCGATATTACTGCGGCGGCTACTGCTGCTGGTAATGCTCAAACGACAGCGAATAATGCCAATACATTAGCAGGACAAAAACGTAGAATATTCGTAAGTCAGCCTACACCTCCTTATGAAGTTGGAGATTTATGGGTAGAAGGATCAAACGGTGATATTAAAAAATGTAAAACCGCCAGAGCATCAGGAAGTTATACTGCGAGTGATTGGGAATTAGCTTCTAAATATACTGATGATACTCTTGCCAGTGAAGCAAATGATAAAATAGATAATCTGGAAATTGGTGGTCGTAACTTACTTTTAAAAAGTGATAGAGAGATTTCAAATGCTAATTATAATATAATTACTTATGATTTATCAGATAAAGGGCAAGAATTGCAAGAAGGAGATATTGTAACATTTTCAATGAAAGCCCGTATTTTATCCGAAAGAAAAAGATGGGCTATATATAATTCTGGAAGTAGTTTAAATATCAGTGATTGGCAAGCTATAACTCCAGATGGCAATTCAGATGTTATTTATACTTGGACTGGAGAGTGGAAAGTTAATCACAATGGGTCTCCCGTGGCAAATACAAAGTTATATGTATATCTTGGAACTGGAAACGGAACGGAGAATAATACAATTTACTGGGCAAAGCTTGAACGTGGTAACAAAGTAACTGATTGGACACCTGCGCCCGAAGATACGGATGCCTCGATTCAACAAGTACAAGATAATTTAGATAATCTTGAGATAGGTGGAAGAAATTTATTAAAAAATTCAAAAGCCTTAACAGATAATTGGCGATTAGACCAAGCTACTGTTTCTGATGGAGTTGTAACTGTGACGCCTACAACAAATAGAGACAGGAGAATGTATCAAATGCCTGCGGCTGGATATTGGGCATGGACTATTGGACAAGAATATACGGTATCTGTTGCAGCACGTTCTGACAATGGGGCTTCGTTCGTTTTTCAAGCAAATGGTGCGGGAAGAGGTAGCAAATCAATCGTTACAGATTCTACTTGGAAAAGATATTCACTTACTTTTGTGGCTTCTCAAGCTGGAACTGGTTCTATGGCATTCTCAATAGTAGAAACATCTGATAAGACTATTCAATTTAAAGAACCCAAACTTGAATATGGTGCTAAAGCGACAGACTGGACACCAGCACCCGAGGACACGCAAGCAGATATAGATACTGCTCTTGCACAGTCTGTTGAGTATATTATTGGTACTCAAACTGCGGCAACAGGCAATTGGACTGGCGTTTCTTCTAGCCTTACTGAATTAAAAGATGGTACTCAAATTAGATATTGGTTACCATACGCAGGAAGTGGTAATGCTTCATTAAATCTTACTTTAAAAGATGGAACTGCAACTGGTGCAATACCCATATATCGTCAAGGTGGATCTGCAAGTAGTGCGGGCGTAGTTACTGCAAATAGAGTTACTACACATTTCCCCGCAGGAACATCTATATCTATGGTATATGGTGTTAATAGAGTTGTGTCAGCAGTTTATTCTGGAACTACATATACGGGTACTTTTACTGGGTGGTTTGCAGATGGGGCATATGATTCTGGTAATACATATAATAGGATAAGGATGCAAAATGCTATTACTGCCACAACTGCTATAACAGCAGGACGTATTATTTGTGGTACTAGTTCAGGTTATAAAAATATTGGAGCAAACATAGCATTTGATCTATCTTATCCATTATTGTATGCAGCGTCTGCTATTACCGCTACAAAAACAGGTGATAATAACTATTTACAAATTAATGGTATAAGTGCTTCAAATAATGGAACCATAACATCAGGTGGAGCTAACAAAACATTATATTTGAAAGGTACCGTTTCAGGGAATACATTTACTATTTCTGCATCTCCTTTTATGACTACCGTTATACCTACTAGTGCAGATGGTTTTTATTATATTCCATTAGGAATGATGTATTCAGCTACTGCTATATATTTCATTAGTTCAAATCGTTTATATGCATATATAGATGGTGCTTTCCAACCTGTTGATACAGCCGCTGTATTAAGAGCACAAGATGCTAAAAATCTTGCAACTGCTGTATATGGTACATGTTCAACAGCTGCTGGGACTGCCGCAAAAAGTGTAGCATGTAATAATTTTGTATTATTTAATGGAGCACGTATTCAAATTACATTTACTTATGCTAATACAGCAAGCGTTCCAACCCTTAATGTAAATAATACTGGTGCTAAATCAATTTATATAAATAAAAGTGTAGTGTCTGCATCAAATCAGTTATTATGGGGTGCAGGTTCTAAAATGGAATTTGTGTATGATGGTACGGGTTGGATATTACAAAATGCACCATTTTCATTATATGGTACATGTAGTACAGCTTCAGCAACTGCAAATAAAGAAGTCACCTGTAACGAAGCCGTTATTTGTAAGGCTAGTGTTATTTATGTTAAAATGACATATTCAACTACTGCGGCTTCCGCAAAATTAAATGTTGCTTCTACAGGTGCAAAAGATATAAAAGCAAATGGAGCGAACTTAACTGCTAATAGTCGTTTTAATTGGAACGCAGGTGCTACTATAGCTTTTACTTTTGATGGTCAATATTGGAACATGTCTGATGATACTATAACTGCATATGTTACCGACACTAGTGATGATGGTATTATGGTACATCCTGTTAATGATCAGAATACAGGTTGGTCTATTGGAAATAGTATACAATTATTAAAGAATAGTATTAGTTATATTAAGTTATGGCTTGAAAATAATATAGCTAAAATTAGAATTGGTGAAGAAAATAAAGGACATATTATAATTGATAATGATAGTGTTGATGTAATGAATAATAATACATGTTTAGCTAGTTTTGGAGTAACATCAACAATTGGTCAAACTGATGGTGCTCATATAGAACAAAATTCTAGCGGATTACAAGTAATTGACACAGATGGAAATAATCAAGTTACTTTTGGTGCTCAATCTGCTGTTACTACTTGGGAAAATTCTACTGCTACAATACCTCCTTCTACAGAAGAAAATAATATAGTACAAATTGAATTACCAACAGAATTAGCTTCAGATCAAGATATGACATTAACTATAGATACAACAGTATATACTATTCCTACAATGCAAACTTATAGTTATACTCATACAGATTATACCATTTCATATGATGGAACTTATATTATTACAATTACAAATTTATCTACTTCTACATTAAATAGTACGTTAGATTATCCTGTAACACAGCCATTAAATTATGGAATAACAGCAACAACTCCAAATGCAACAAGAATAAAAGCAAGAACTTATGCAAATAATACAATTATTGCAGAAGGTGGTATTTATGCAAATGATGCAGGAAATTTTGGACTTTTTGATTCAAAACGTTCTTCATGGATGATAATGAGTGATATAAATGGGAATGTAAGAATACCATCTCTTACACCTAAAATAATATCTACAACAAAAGTTACTGCACCCGCAACAAAAGGATCATGGGCATATGCAAATATCCAGTTAAAGCAATGGGCTGTAATAGCAGTAAGGGTTAGCGTTCATAACGTGCGTCAGTATATACTGTTTTTTAGTACTACAACTGGTTCGATTCAGAACATCATGGACAGTCCAAGCTCAACTTTATACGTTAGAGGCCAGTTTATGGCAAAATGGGATACTAACAGAATCTATGTCAACTGGGTAAATGGAAACACAAATGTTTATCAAACCGTGTTTTTTGACCAAGTAATTGGATTAATTCGTAAATGATGAGGTAATTAAATATGGGTTATACAATAAATGATAAAACAAAACAAATTACCTTAATTCGAGGGGATACCCTTAAAATGCAGGTAAATATATTAATAGATAAACAACCATACACTCCTGCTACTGGTGATGTTGTCAGATTTGCAATGAAGCAATCTATGTCAAGTTCTAAGGTATTGATTCATAAGGAGATACCTATAGATACTTTAATTTTACATTTAGAACCATCAGATACTAAGAGATTAGCTTTTGGTGATTATGTATATGACATTGAAATTACTTTTGCAAACGGTGATGTAGATACTTTCATTACAGGCAAATTGACATTAAAGCCAGAAGTTGAGTAATTGTTAAATAACAGAGAGGAGAAATTATGGAAAAAATAACAGGAAATATTTCTCCTGTCAAAAAAATAGAGGGGACTATCTCTACTGTTAATTCTGGAGTGAGCGGAAATATCACTTACGGAATCGGCAATGGTGAGATAGTCCCCGAATATGAAGGAGAATATACAGTGCTTCCGCTAGCTTTTGAGGAAACGATATTACCAACAAAAGATACGAAATTAACTAAAGACATTGTTGTTAAAGAGATACCTTATTATGAAACGAGTAATCCAAGTGGCGGGAATACTGTTTATATTGCAGGAAAAATAGAATTTTATTGATTAAGGAGGAACAATTAATCATGGCTAATCAATATAAAAGTAAAGTAATTTATGACGGAAAAGTTCTGATTGACCTTACATCAGACACAATTACACCTGCGGATTTAGCTAAGGATGTAACTGCGCACGATAAATCTGGTGCGCCTATTGTTGGTACTAGCACAAAAGATTCTGACACTAGTGCAGATACAGCTACTGCCGCCGAAATACTAGCAACTAAGACAGCCCACGCTCGTGGGAATAAACTGACTGGCTCAATGCCTAACAATGGCGCTGTTACAGGAACTATTTCTACTGTTGCTGGAGAATATACTATTCCGATTGGTTATCACGATGGTAGTGGTAAAGTCTCTATTGCGGCTACAGATCAGGGCAAATTGATTCCTGAGAATATTCGTCAAGGTGTTAGCGTGCTTGGTATTGAAGGTACTATGAGTGGTTCTGAAGATGTTAATGCACAGACTAGAACTGTTACACCTTCTGCAACTGCACAAACGGTTACACCCGAACCAGGATATAACTATCTTACTCAGGTTACAATTGATGGAATTCCTTATCAGGAGTCTGATAATAGTGCAGGTGGCGTTACTGTAACAATAGGATAAAAATAAATGGATATAAAAGGAGTTTATAATGGCGAATCAATATAAAAATAAAATAGTCTATAATGGGACTGTACTATTGGATTTGTCAGGAGATACAGTAACATTGCCAGAACATATTATGGCAGGATTTGTTGGACATTTATCAGATGGTAGGCAAGTTACGGGTACAGGTCAAGGTGGCGGTGGGTCGCCTTATACACTCACTACAATAATACCAGAACAAACTGTTACGCCAACTTCACAATCAGATGGTACAACTAGAGCATTCCCTACATCAATAGGTTTACTTGAAAACGGGGCTGATTATCTAATTACGTTCAATGGCGCTGAATATTGGTCAACATGTGTAATTCTTTATGGTTCATATCCTGTACTTGGTGAAATAGATTATTTATGGAATTCAACCCAATATCCTTATCCGTTGTTTATTTTGTATGACTCTGACGAAAGCAAATATCATTTGTGCACATATACTACTAATCAATGCACCATAAAAGTTGAAAAGATAGAATTAAATTCTAGCGATGGCGGTGATGACTCAACCGTATGGCTGACACTTTATTCAGATACTGCAACAATTGTTGCAGATAACCCTAATTATATTGCTATTAATAACTTTACTGAGACTATTGAAGAAGGTGATACATGGCGTGTGACTTGGAATGGTGATACTTATACTCTTACTCCAGTATATGACTCAGAAGTTGGCTGGGGTATAGGTAATCCGGGCGCAGGTGGCGGTACAGATGATGGAAGCGGTGTACCTTTTGCAATGTACAAACGTAAAGCGAGTCAACTTGTATTTGTAACTTCAGAGCCTGCTGGGAGTGTGCAATTAGTTATTGAACGTCAGACAAGACCTGCGGACGATGCAACACTTATTACGAAAACCATTACAGCTAATGGAACGTATTCCGCAGAGGATGATAACGCAGATGGTTATTCTGAAGTGACTGTAAGTGTTCCTACGGGTGGTGGAATCACAACTGAAATTTTAATGGATGATACTATAACCGCAACTGGACAAGACACAAATGGATATGTAATGTGGCTAAAAACGCAGTATATTGATTACATGTCTGTTACACTTGTAGACGATGCTAACTATATCGTAACTATTGATGGAACTCCATATTTTTGCCACGCCAATACTACATCTGATGATAATATTTTTTGCGGTGACACAGAAATTGCATGGGGAACTCCATCAAATTCTATTTACCCGTTTGCTATTGGTTCATATCCCAACGGGAATGTTCAATGGTTAATTGGAGATAATCAATCTCATGCAGTAAAAATTGAGCGAATTTTATCTATAAACGATGATGGCTTTGAAACACTTATCACCAAGAATATTACAGCAAATGGAACATATAGTGCTTCTAATGATTCTGCTGATGGATATAGCAGTGTTACTGTTAATGTCCCAAGTGGTTCTACGCCCACTGGCGCTATTAGTATTACAACAAATGGTACACATGATGTTACAAATTACGCTTCTGCAAATGTAAATGTTCAACCTAACTTACAGACAAAATCAGTTACGCCTACAAAATCACAACAGACAGTTTCACCAGATAGTAACTATGATGGATTATCTTCTGTAACGGTTGGCGCTATCCCCAACGAATATATTACAACCACAGATGCAACCGCAAGTGCTTCAGATATTGTTAACGGCGCAACTGCCTATGTGAATGGATCTAAAGTCACTGGCTCATTGGTTATAAATAAATATTACACAGGGTCTTCCGCACCATCTTCTTCTTTAGGAAATGACGGAGATATTTATTTGAAGGTGGTGAGTTAATATGGCAACAATGAGATTAGTACCAAGTGCATATGAGGTGAGTGATACATCTTATATTAGTGTATCTAATGCATCTAATATGTATCACAATACAGATAATACTACATACGCTACTTTTTATAATAAAAGAACTTCAACCACGACATACTATGGTTATATTAGAGGATTCAATTTTGATGATATGCCTGATGCAGCTGTTGTAAGTTCTTTTACTATTAAAATAAAGGGTTATGAAAGCGGAGCCGTTACATCAACTGGCACTGCCTATGCTATTTGTTTAGTTAACGGCACAACCGCAATAACTGGTACATATGCAACTACACAATTCGGAACAAGCACAAAAACCATTACAGTTCCAGATGGAGATATGAGCTTGGCAGATTTAAAAGACTACGGTTCAAATCTTGGTATCAGAATTTGTGTGCGTAGAAGTAGTAGAAATACTGCCGCTTATGTATATATTTATGGTGCAGAAATAGAAGTTACGTATACCGTTCCAGATCCCGCAGTTATTACATCTACATTATCTGGTAATGGAACAATTAGTCCAAGTGGTGTGACAAACACTTATAAAGATACTGAATATACATTAACTATAACGCCAACTAACAAAAGTGAATCTGTAACTGTTACTAATAATGGGGTTGATGTAACGTCTAATATTGTGGCGCATGGAGCTGAGCAGGATGTTACTGCAACTCCATCAGACGTAGCAACAAGCGGAATACAAAGCGGTAGTTCATATGCTGAATATGCTGTAGGGCATTCCGCAGAATCTCCATCATCATCTGGTACGTCATCTAATATGTATGCATCATCCAACTCTACTGGATATGCTGCTTATTCTTTTGATTTTTCAAGCATTCCAAGTAATGCTACGATTGAAAATATAGAAGTCAGATGTTATGGGCATAGAGAATCGAGTACAATTAGTTCTACATATGTATCTCAATGTGTGCTGTATAACGGGAATACCGCTATTAGTGAAGAAGTGGATTTTCCGTCTACAAGTAATAGTACTATTACATTAACACCTACAACGATGCCTACTCGCGCACAATTAGATAACGTAGTTGTGCGTCATTATGTTGGATATTATGGCGGTTTGGTTTTAGGTATTTCTTTTGTAGTAACTTATTCTACTGGAAGTGGAGTGGATCATTATACATACACGTTTACCGTTACTGGTGACGCTACCATTGCTGTTACTATTGGTTCGACTGCAAAAGATACAGTATATCTTAAAGTTAATGGTAATTGGGTAGAAGTTGAAACATTTTACGTTAAAGTTAATGGAGTATGGGCAGAATCTAATGCTAAAGATATTATGTCTACTACTGCTAATTATATAAAAGGTAATTAAACACGGAGGAAATTATTATGACTCAATATTATATTATGGAACTGCAAAAATATGCGGACGGCTCTTTCGGTGACATTAAGCATATTGCGTATGACGAAGATCCTACAAAGGCAAGGCTTAAAGGCGAAAGTAAGTTTTATGAAATTTTATCGGCTGCCGCTATTAGTGAACTGCCTGTACATGCGGCGATTATGTTTACGTCTGAGGGCGTACCTGTGATGAATCAGAGATATACGCATGCGGTTCCGCAGGAAGAGGTTGAACCTGAAACACCTGAAGAAGAAGTGACACCTGAAGGTGAATAAATAATTAAATAAAAAATTTTTGCTTTAATGGACAAATTTTAAAAACTTATTAAATTTAAAATTTATATATTGTTGGAGGGAAGAATAAAACTTCCTTCCAACAAATGTATACATTTTTAGAGATAAAAGGAGAATGATAAAATGGCCAATTTTAATCAAAATGGGATGAATGGTATAATACCTAATCAATATCCTTATACTAACAATTTAATAATGAATACTCCTTACGATAATTATCTTGGGAGAAATAATGTAACCGTAAACGCAAATGGTCAAAATTATCCAAATCAATTTTTAAAATGCAGGCCAGTTGCATCAAAAGAATAGGCAAGAGCTGCTCAAATAGATTTAGACGGTTCTTTATGGGTTTTTACTGATGTTGGAAATTAGAAAATTTATACTAAACAAATAAATTATGATGGAACAGCAACTTTTAAAACCTATGCTTTAACTGCTGATGAAAATCCTTATAATTCTTCTGAATATGTTACAAAAGATGAATTTAATAGTGTAATACAAAGTTTAATGGCGGCAATTCAGTCTCAACCCGTTACTCAAAAGGTTTAGACCGAATCCGCATAGAATAATATAAATAATGAACAAAGCAGTAATAATAATTTTATAGTTAAGAGGGTATAATTATTATGAATGTAAATCCGATTCAATTAATAAATATGATAAAAAACGGTCAAAATCCTCAACAGCTTATGATGAATATTTTAGGACAGAATAACCCTATTCTTAAAAATGCAATGAATCTAGCGCAAAATGGAAACACATCTGCTTTAGAAATGATTGCTCGAAATTTAGCACAACAAAGAGGTTTGGATTTTGATACAGAATTTGCAAAATTTAAAAATTATTTAAATCAATAATGGGAGATATGCAAATGTTTAATAATAATACTAATGGATATTCTTTATCTGATATTGCAGCAGCAACAGGCAATAATAATAATGGATTTGGATTTAACGGCGATGGAGCCTGGATCTTTTTCTTATTTATTTTAATGCTTGCGGGCGGTTGGAATAATAACGGTTTCGGTGGAAATGGACAACCTGCTGTTATAGCTGATGTTCAACGTGGTTTTGATCAAAGCGCCCTTATGAATAGTTTAAACGGTGTGACTGCCGCAATAAATACTGGCTTTTCAAATGCAGAAGTTTCTCGTTGTAATTCACAGGCGAATATCCTACAAACATTAAACAATAATCAAGCAAATCTATCTACTCAATTAAATACAATAGCAATGAATCAACAGAATTGTTGCTGTGAGAATAGAGCGGGACTAGCTGATCTAAAATATACTGTAGCTACAGAAGCATGTGCAGACCGCACAGCAGTTACAGATGCTTTAAAAGATGTAATTGCATCAAATACCGCAAATACACAAGCAATTCTTGATAAACTTTGCCAGCAGGAGATTGAATCTCTCAAGGCCCAGAATCAACAGCTTCAGATGCAAGGTTATCTTGCTAATTTAGCAGCTTCTCAAAATGCTCAAACTGGACAAATTCTTGCAGACAATGCAGCACAAACAGCCACATTACGTCAAGCTTTAAATCCTACTCCTATTCCTGCTTATGTGGTTGCAAATCCTAATGGATGTAATTGCGGAAACTGGAACGGATGTTGCGGTAACGGTTTTTATAATTAATAAGGAGGTTATTCCATGGCTAGTTATGTAACAACGACAGATAATTTAGTCGCATTAAATGGAACGATCCCATTTAATAGTGTTTCTATTCCTTGTAATAAAGGGAATGTTATTCCTCTTGTTCCTGGAGTTCTTAACTTAAATGGTAATACTTCTAATCGTTTCGCAAGATATAACGTTTCTCTTCAAGGAAATATTCAAATCCCTGAAGGAGGAGCAGTTACTCCTATAGCATTAGGAATTACTCTTAATGGAGTGGTGATTCCTGAAAGTGTAGCAATCGTTACACCTGCCGCAGCAGAAGATTATTGGCACGTTTCTACTGAAACTTCAGTGACGGTTCCTTGCGGATGTTGTGTAACTGTATCAGGGACATATGTAGACGGAACTGAAGATGATCCTGCTACTACTCCAACACCTTCTATTCAGATAAGACGTGGAGCCTCAATATAGATTACAAGAACAGCATAAGGAGAGAAAAATGGGAACTGAAGCATTAAAAATGATGAAAGACCAATTAATGAGTTGTGTGAAAGTCAACTTGGTGA
>Ga0247611_10006892_pt1 | contig 14452 bp, 10 predicted proteins | sample 177DNAGHGhighgp2_FD_192422 | JGI IMG/M metagenome (GOLD analysis project Ga0247611, IMG submission 192422) | Sheep rumen microbial communities from Palmerston North, Manawatu-Wanganui, New Zealand - 1770 DNA GHGhigh gp2 | ecosystem: Host-associated > Mammals > Digestive system > Stomach > Rumen...
AAATCTAAGTCAATTAGTCCAATCATACTTCATCACTCTCCAAACGTTCATATTGATATTGTAATCCATTAGCGACACTAATAATCTTTGCAATTACTGGAAATGGATTCTTCTTAGATTTACGTGGAATGAAATCAGCACCGCGTCTAATTCCTTGAATACGTAATAATGTTCCGCGTTTAAACCAACTAGCTTCTATAACATGCTTTACACCATTTTCATCTCTTTGAGAAATTTGTTTATCATATAAAGCATATTGATTTTTATAAACTTTTACATTTACTACGCCTGTTGGTGTAAGTAAAGTTACAGTATTACGAATTTTATCTTTATCAATAACTGTTCCGATAATATTGTAAATCTTAAATACTTTAATTTCTTGACCTGAATTACCGGCAAAGCTATACTCTATTTGCGGCTCCTCACTCAATTGATTAAAATCATCAAAATCATTTTTAAAATCAATTAATTCATGAGCATGTGCATAAAAACTAATACTATCCATTTCCCATTTACTAATATTACCAAGTGCATATTTATCTATGACTTCTTGAAGTAATACATTATTTAATTTCGTCAGCATTTCCACTTTATTATCTTTCAAATACTGCCGCATTGGCTCCATACCTTTACTATACATGTTATCCCATGTTTTTTGCCAAATCTTAATTCCATCTTCTACATTATTTAATGAAAAATTAGTTTCTAAGAAATTTAAAGCGGCGTCATTTAAAATATAATAATCGCCATTCTTTTGCGTTTTTAAAAATTTATTAAATAGAAATAATTTTTTATAATATAACATGGCTTCAGGGATTAAATTCTTTTCAATTAACATATTCATATTTTGAAGAGTTAATCGTTGTTTTTGATCAGCAATACTTTCAAGATAATTGTGCATGATTTCTTCACGCGGTTTATTTTCTACCTCATCAAACGCTCCTGACTTAATAAGGTTTACCGCAACCGTTTTATTTACTTTGACTTTTTCAAGAAAATCATTTAATGAATCAAAAGGTCGGCGCGCTATTGCTTCTTTTATAACTGTAACTGGCACGCGAGTAATACCTCGTAAACCATAAAGAATACGATTTTCTTCTACAACAGGAGTAAAAGTAAACGATGATTTATTAATGTTTGGTGGTGAAACTTCAATGCCATAGGTTTTGAAATTACCAATTGCAGTTGCTACTTTACCGTAATCGGTCGTTTTTATTTTTTTCTTATTATCTTCATTTACTTCATCATCATCTTCGTCATCATCTTCGATAATAATTTCTGCATCATCTTGTTGAAATTCATCGCCACCGCTATTAGTAATTAAACAAGCGCAATTCCAATAAATAATTGGATAATATGTAGTTAATACTAGAATTTGAATCGCAATAAAGCTGTATGCCAATGCATGAGGTTCGGCAAAGGCATACGATAGCTGCGGCTCTATTGCACTCCACCAGACATATTCACCTAACGTTCGTTTAGAACATTGTGAAATAAATTTTTCTTTTAATTCTGGAATTTTATTTAATTGTTTTTTACTACATACTTTTCGCGCAGCGTTGGCTTCCGCCAAAGTAAAATGTGCTAATTGCGGTTCCATACACAATAACATTAATTTTTCTTGTGTCGTTGGCACGCCTTCAACGGGAAGATAATACGGTTCTAGAATCTTTATATCTTCCTCGGTTAAATGCCATTTATAACATTCATTATACCATTCTTGAATATTATTTTTAAATCGCACATATTTTTCGATTGGACGTTCTTCGCCCTTTTCGCCAGTTAATCGTGTTAATGCGTTAGCCATCATTAATTGTAATGGATTACGAGGTAAAATTGAACGTATTGCGGCGCCGCCTACTGGAGAATCAAATTGAAATAAATCTACCACTTTTCCACTAGCTAATGTATCCCATAAGCTATCGTCTTTTATGTTAATTTTATCTGGATGTAAATATTTATTATAGATAGCTCTTAAATTAATACAATCTTTAAAATAACCATCTTGTTTTAAAAGATTAATAGCATTTGCCATTTTATCACAAATTTCTGTGACTAGAAAATCAAATTTTGTACCGCCTAATTGTTCTTCCGTATGAAGTGAAAATTGAGTAGTTAAATCTCCATTAGGACTGCGCATTAAAGCTGTGGTTTCCCATGGATCGACATTATAAAGAATAACACCAGAAGCATGTTGACTACGTTTATTAACTAAGCCATCGATGCCATAAATAATTTCTAATAAGCCTGGATATTTCTCCATTTCTTCATTAAAAGCCGCAATAGGCTGGCGATCTTTTTCTTCATTACCTTTTGTGACATCATCAAGACTCCATAGAAAACCTCTTTCTTGTGGAATAAGACTGGCTAAATAAAGAGCTTGATCATTATCAATACCATCAGGATATTCTTCTGAACGATAACCTCGACAGGCGGTTAGAATTGCACTTTTTGTGCCTTCGGTACCAAACGTAGCTACTTGTAGAACTCTTGTTTCACCACGTTCTTCTCTGATTTTTTTTAGAATTAAAGGCCGTTTAGACGGTGCTAAATCAATATCGACATCAGGGAGTTCTATTCTCTCTTTATTCAAAAATCTAAATTCAGCAAGATTCCATTCTATTGGGTCTAGTTGCGTGATGCCTAATAATTTATTTGATAAAAAACAAACACTACTGCCGCGGCCAGGTCCAACAATAGATCCACAATCCCAAAATAAATCAATAAAATGTTGAAAAGCATTAAAATATTCAAATAGACAATTGTTTAATTTTTGTCCAATAGTACGAATAATATCTGCTTCGGTTTCTAATCGACTTAAATAAATTGGATTATTTTGTTTTTCCATTTTATTTAATCCTATCCAGCATTCATTAATCCAATATCTTTCTTGTTCATTATCTGAAAGAAATAAACTATGTAATGTCGGATAATCTTTGACTTCTGTTTTATCACATGGATAATAATTTTTTACTTCTACTCGCGGAATAATTGGATTGTGAAAAATATCATATTTATCAATTTTGTTAAAAATTTCCATAGAATTATTACAAAATTGAATAAATTCATTTTCCGTATAAAATTCTTTTAAATATTCATATGCCTCATTATTATCCATTAAATGCGCAAATTCATAAAAAGAATCAATTTCACGTTCGCCTTCTTTTGAATTAAGATAAGCTTTGTGAATCATACGATAATTTTTAGTTAAATAATGCGCATCAGTACCATAAATCATTTTAATATTATAAGCTTTTGCAATATTTTTAATTCGTTTATTAAATATTTTTTGATCATTACTGGTACCGGGAGCAATCTCTATATAAAAATCATCATGAAATAAATTTAAACAATATGCAATAAAATCATCAATATTATTTCTATGTTGTTCTATTTCTAATAGATTATTTTTTCGTTCAGCCGCAGTTAAAGCCAAAATTTCTTGTGCTAATTGCCCACCAAGACAAGCATTAGTTGCAATAATATGACCTGGATTTTCTGCAATGATTTGTTGTAATTCACTTTTTAATGTTGGAACTCGTTCCATGCCGCGGTCATAATATGAATTATACCAACTTTGCGAAGATAATTTACATAGTTGATGAAAACCAATAGTGTCTTTGGCAATTAAAATAAAATGATAATATGGTTGTTTTTTATCTCTTTGGTCGATTAGATAAATTTCATTTCCCAAACCGCATTTAAATTCTGATGGAATTTGTTCTTTTTCTTTTAATTCTTTTTCTAAATTTAACCAATCAACCGCACCACATAAACATTCGTGATCTGTTAATACAATACCTGCTAATCCCAATTGATATGCTGTTAAAATCATATCTTTGGGTCGATTAATACTATCAAGTAATCTTATATTGCTATAATATGAATGTGTATGAATCTCTAACCTTTGTATCTGTGTTAAATTCACATGCTCACATCCTTTCATTTTTTATATTATAACACAAAATATGAGTTTTGTCAATCAAAACTCATATTTATTTTCACTAATTAATTCATAATCATTAATTAATACTTGTGTAGTTGTTTTTCCATTAAAAGTATTAAGATTTAATTTACCCACAACAGTTAATGTTTTATCCCTATTATTTTGAATTTGTTCAATAAAATCTACATCTTTAAACTTTACATAATCAATATTATTATAGCTGATTTTCATACAATCTTTATTCTGTCCCATGACCATAATATGAGCTAAGGAGATATTCGTTAAAACTATCGTAATTTCATCGACATGATTGCCAAAGTATTCTGGATGACTAGCTAATTGAGTTAATAAATCATGATAACCTTCTCGCGCATCTAATACATAATCAACTAAATAACAATTTTCAAATGCTGCGGCGTCAAGTTGATGATTGGCATAATTTAAAAGTTGATCTACTTTATTTCCAGCAAGTCCCCACCCGGCACTATTATCGTGACCGGCTACATAATTCATCAATCCACTATTTTCAAGAAAAGCTTTAAAACTAGGTAATCCCGCAAAGTTTCCGTTATTTCTAATACTGCCTTGTAATTCATCATGGCTATTTCGGCGACCAATCATACAAGGTTTGCCATATTTACTTACTACCGCCATGGCAATAAGTCCTGTCATTTCTTGTGGAATATCATCTTCGTCATCTAATTCCACTAAAATGATATTATTATCATATAATTGATCTTTTTGAATTTTAAAATCAATTAAATCCATAGCGCGCTCTTTAATTTTATTTTGACGCGCCTTAGCATTAGCACCCACGCGCGCAGTTTGCTCTGCGGCGGTTTCAGTGTCATCTGGTTTAGCACCACGTTTAGTACTTTTTACTATACGATTTGGTTCTACAAAGCAATAAAACATGGTTTCCTTTTCTTGAATAGTACCAACTCGACAAATGGCGTTAATTAGTGGTGCAATATAAAATGCAATATCAATAGCAGTTAGACCTGGCCATGGTTCAATAACTTTCTCTTTAAGAGAAAAAGATTGCGCGGCTAATAATGTACGAAAGCCTTCATTTTGAATATATGCTAATCCTTCGGTAATATAATAATTTGTTTCAGTATTTGTGCGGTCCATAACATCCGCAATTTCACCTAATGCTACTAAATCAAGAAAGTTATCAGCAACTTTAATATTTAGCAAATCATCTAATACTTCACAGAATTTAAATACTACGCCAGCGCCGCATAAAGTTTTATTTTCATAATCAGGAGAAAGTTGATTGTTAATGACTATTGTATGAGACGCAATAGGAATAATTGGATTACCATTATCATCATACATTTGACTATGGTGGTCAAGTATTAAACAATCAATCCCACAGGCATCTAAACGATTCTGCTCTTCTATATCATAACTCGCAGCATCGGGAGCTATAACTAAATCAAAATCCTGATTTTCTAACCAAGTAATTTTATCGCTTAAACCATGCTGCTTATGCGTATGAACTGTAAAGCTTAATTGTGCATTCGGATAGATATGTTTGATATATAGCCATAATATCGCGCTGCTTGATACGCCGTCCATATCAGAATCCACGATAAAACATATCTTACTCTCCTGCTTTAAATGCCGCAAAAGCATATTTGCGCCCGCGCGTATGTTATCTAAATCATACGGATTTAATTCGCATCTATTAGTAGGATACATATAATTTTCAATATCTTTGACGCCACGGTCAAATAAAATATCTTGTAAGGCATATTCTGGCTCACGAGAAAAATGATTTCTTAGCTTATATTTCACATTTAATTCACCCTATCTTATTTGTATTCTTGTAGAAAATAATTGTTCAAAAACTTCTTGTCCTTTATCATAAGGAGAGTCTTTTTTATTTAAAAGATTTAATGTATCCCATATATATGAAACTTTTACACGATTAGTAAAAGGTTTATACTTTTTCTCCAATTCGCGCCGCTTTATTTTGGCTGCTTCGTCTGTCCAATTATCATACTCTTTATCAAATGCTAAAACAATTTCATTAATATCAAAATTATCAATTAGTAAAGCAAGCTGATAAGAACTAAAACTTGAACCGCAACAGGCAACCGCATTACCATATTTACCATAATACGTTTGGTCAAGTAATACTGATTTTTCGCCTTCAACAATAATAGCGCTATGTCGTTTATTGATACCATACTGTTGATTATTGATTCCATAGAGATTAAAATGTAAAATATGTTTATACATTTTATCTCCAATACTAATTGGATGATATTTTCCATAAATATCAACTAGTTCAGGCTCTAATTCTCTCGCGCGAATACCTATTAAACGATTATCTTTATCATAATGAGGAATAATGATTTTATTTTGGCTGCGCCAAAACTTGATATTATTTGCGCGCATAACATCGATACTAATACCATCTTTAATCCATGTAGGATGATAATAATCCTCAAAACAATCTAAGACAGTAGTGGAATATTCCGGTAGTTGCGGCACGTTAAAATTATAATGATATAATCGTTCTTCTATTTTATCAAATTTAACAGATTCTTTTTCTACCGGTATAATTTCATGATGTAGTATATTAACAACATATTGTTTTGCGGCTTCAAAACTTACAGTTTGATTAAGTAATTCCATATGCCGTTGATATAATTCAAAAATTGACATATAGTCGCCGCATTGCGTATAACATTGAAATAATTTGGAATTATTATACCAATATAATTTCATACTACCTTCATCTTCATGTTGATGATGACAAATAGTAGGACAAATTAAAAAATCTTCATGTTCTTCTATTTTAGTTACACCAAGACTTTGTAAAAAATTTATTACATCATCTTTTGTCAAAGAATTGATAATATCTTGGGCTGAAAAAAAAGTTGGAGCCTGTTCAAATACTGGATCGTGTTTGAATAATTCCATTATTTTATTCCTTTCCAACCCAATTTTCAATTGGGTCTATATCAAATTCTTCAAAATAAGTTAACGCGTCATTGATAGGCTCATTACCAGCAGTAGTAATAAATAAATCTTGGCGTTCTCCTGTTCCTAAATGAAGATATGTCCAAATACGAACATTTTTATAACGACCTCGCCGCATTTTATATATATCAATAATATGCGTAGGCTTCCATCTAGGGTCCATAATATATTTCGCATCAAGTTTACCCATATTTACTGCCTGCCGCAATGAAACCAGTAATTCATTCCAAGCTTTTTCACCAATACGAGACATGATGACACCGACATCACATTTGTCTGCTACTGCTTTACTAGAACGAATCGACAATTCATTTTTAAATTCGCCAGTATCTCCCATTGCGGTCATATTAACCTGAGTTGCGGTTGAAATAAAAACATTATAGTCGCGTGCCAATTGCTTTAATTGATTGGCCATCATCATAAGTACTGTTGCTTCATTTAATCCATTACGTTCAAATTCTTCCATCATGCTACCGGTAGTGTGAATATAGTCATAAAAAATAAATTTAACATGGTCAACAGTAATATGTTTTTTTATGACGGTACTTACATTAACTAAATTAGGGTCACTAATTGCGGCAATAAAGAAATAATCTTGATAAGTTTGAATAATTTTTGCCGCATAGTACACACGATTTAACTCGTCTTCGTTAGAATATTGTCCTTCAATAATGTGACTTTCATCCACGCCGGATAGATAAGCTAGCATAATTGTTTGAAGTTCTTCTTTATCCATTTCAGTAACAATGAATAATACTTTTCGCGCTTCACGAATTTGATTTGTATCTGGATTTATTTCTTGAATAAAAGTCCCGTCTTGCCATGAATATTTAATTGGATAACAAATTTTACATGCATCAAATACTGCGGTTCTTGACTTACCTGCACTACTAGATGCTGATTTTAAATACATGCATCCTGCTCGCGCTCCTCTAACCGCGGCATTAAATAATTCTCCTTCTAATGCTGGACCATAATTAGGTGCGGCTTGTAATTCATCTATTAACTCACGTATATTTTCCGCTGGATTTTCTGCGGTATTACTGCCGCCTAAATATTCATTTTTAATTAAATTATATTTACCTTCAACAGTATTAAGAATTTCATCTAGGGTAGCATCATCTAATTTTTCTTGTAATTTAATTTCTTCAAGCGGACTAAGTATTTCTCCATCTGGTCGATAATAATCACTAATATCATATTTCTCTTTTCGTAGACGTCGCAACAAAGAATACTTGCGCACTCGATTATAATAAAATGCAAAGTTTTGTGGTTCAGCGTGCTCATATGCTTGATTTAATAACATAAGGCCGCCATTCGCTTTGTATTTTACCGTTGAGCCATTATTCTTTTGAATAATTTCTTGGTCTACTTCCAGAGGAGTCATTTTTACAACACCGTGCTGATAGAGATTAAAAATTGTAATAAAACAAATTCTTATTACATCTATATCAAAATCAGTAGGTTGTAAATCTGTATATTGTAAAAACAAGTTAGGATTAAGCATTAAGCATCCTAAAACCTGTCGATAGGCTTGATTATCCGATAACGTCAATTAAACCGCCCCTTTAATCATCAGTTAAATAATCATCAGGGTTCAATTCTTTTATCTCTTTTTCTTTTAATGTAATATTTACTTTCCGTTTTTCTGCCATTTGCGCACTTTGTTCTACAAAAGCCGCCGCAATTTTATCATTTTCTGCGCGTTTTTGTTTCTTATATTCTATTGCGGCTTCAACAGTTTCTGGATTGATACGATAAATAGATTCAGTAATATGTACTAATTTTTGATCATTATATAAATAATCTAATGTATCAATTAATGTATCATCAGTGTAACCATATTTATCAATTAGCCTGCGGCGTTCAGTCCAAATGCGAGGGCCAGGCGCCTTTAAACCAAAAATACGACATACTTGATTAGAAAACTTTTCCCGACCTTGAACCAAAGGTAAGCAATGCTTACAATAATAATGGCCATGTACTGCGCGCGCAGTACAATAATTTATAAGTTCTTCTGCGGGAAATACTTCTTTACAACCAAAGCATTTAAGTGTTTTGCTCAATGTCCATCACTTCCTTTTCTTTATTATAGCATAAATTTGTAAAAAAGTCAAAAAAAGAAGCCCTTATTCGGGCTTCATAATATCTTTTAACTCAGAGATGAAATATTCTACTAAATCGCCTTGCGAAGGCACCGCTTGACTAAGTTTAAATTCCTCAGTGCCAAAAATTCGTTTAATAATATCTTTTACAATATTATAATGTTGTTCACGTTCTTCATCATTGGCTACATTGTCCATGTATGCTTGCCATAAAGTACGAGCTTCATCCATAATTTCTTGGAATGGCCTATTCTTAATTGCAACTGTTTCAGTATGTTCTGCTACAGAAACGCCATCTTCATTGGCTGCTTGATGAATCGCGCGACCAATTGCCGCGACTAATTCTTCGTATGAGAAAGGAATCTTTGGGTCTAAATACTTCCAACGACTACCTGCAAAAATAGTAGGAGTAGCGCGTGTATAAATCCAACGCTTACCTACGCCATGTTCATCAAATTCCACATCAATATATGCAATTAAATCACAAATGGCGTTACAAATGGTATAAACGTTTTTACTAAGGTCTGGTTCAACAGATGTTAAATTATTACCCTCAGAATCGACCATAGGAGATGCTTTTTCTTTACTATGACAAATAAGAATTAGTCCATATCCCATCATAGTAATATCACGTAACGTGTCTTGTAGTTCTTGTGCGACCATCTTCCAACCCTGCATGGAAGTTGTTATCTTATAGGCTTTTTATCCTATAATTCTTACACTTACTTATTCGTGTAAGTTCAGCATATCTTTTCATCTTCCTGTATGGAAGAGCTAACTCTCGTGGGATTTATATCATTTATTAAAATGTTTATTTTCCTATGCGTTGCGGCTGGGAAGCTTTTTAAAGCAACCCTTCACCTCTGATTCCCATTTCAGGGTTCCAGTTTTTTAGTTAGTTTTTATTTTATCTTCACAGATAAAAGGGGCCAGGGATTTTTACCCCATGGGATTTCTCTTAGGCTCGTTACGCCTTCGCGTTGTAGAATATATTTTTCACACAATTCAGCTGCTAATGAAATGGTATCAATAGTAACTGTGTCATAAACTTCTCTACCACGTGGGTCTTTTAATTCTTTTACAGCCCGCTTTAAGTCTGACCACTTTAAAATTGGCATCGCAGTAATGCCATTGATAGCATGATAACCAATTTCTGTTGCCAAAAAGAGATTTTTCTTTAATTGCGCCGCAAAAGACGTCTTGCCAAACTTAGGCTTTGAATATAGTAAAATATATTTTCCTGATAAATCATCACTTGCTACTGTGGGTGTTAAGTCAAAAATACTAGTAGACATATACCTCTCCTCCTATAAAAAGGAAATAAGGCATTAAGCCTTATTCCCAATCATACCTCTTGGAGGATGGCGCTGCGGCCGCAGCCTCAGTCTTTGGGGCACTCTTAGCCTTTTGCTGCGCATCTACTTGAAGCTGTTCAAGACGAGCCTTACGCTCATTCATCGCTCGCTTAATTTCTGCTGGGTCATAAGCAAAATCTTCTTCAAATGCGCCTTCGGAACCCGTGCAAGCTACAAGTTCGCGCACCATACGAGTAGTAGTTTCTGGAATATCTTCACCCCAACCACCGCTATGAGTTGCCTTAGTCTCTTCTGATGTTACGCGAATACGTCCACGAATATTTACTGTATCATTAATATTCCAATTACGCTGCACGTAATTAATTTCATCTGGCTCTTCCCAAACAAATTCTAGAACATCAATGCTACCGCCATACTGTACAAGACCACCCTTAACAATGAAACGACCAGTGGGTTCACCCTCACGATTCATTTCATCGTGCATATCAAAGATAAAAATGTCTAGGTCAAAAGTACCAACTTCCTGTGCCTTGGCCCGAGTAATTGTACGAGTGTTCAGGCTCCATCCATGAATAAGCTGACCATTACGAGACACAAAATTGTTCTCACTAATACTGCACATGCGGCCCACGCTTACTGTATCGGCTTCGCTTTCACCATGCGTCTGAATAGTCTTCAAATCTTTTAGTGACTGAAAACTCTCATAAAAAGGATTCGGCTTGTTCTGCTTTGTAAACTTAGTGACAAAATCAGATACCTGAATATCACTGGTCTCTTCGCGTCCATGATACTCCTGCGTTACGCGAATCGTGAGCGTACAACTTTCATAAGGCTGATTAAGCTTAGTAGTACCAGACCTAAAAGTCGCATCGACTACCTTACCAACAAGATTAACTGTGTTCTTTGCTTGCTCATTAATTGACTTCATATTATTTTACCTCTTTCTTTCTTTTATACTTTATAATATCATATTTTATTTATCTTGTCAAAGAAAAGGTTCTTCCATTTTGAAAGAACCTTTTCCCAAAGCGCATAAGCTTACTCGGCCTGTGCAGCAGCCTTAGCCGCGGCCTTCTCAGCCTTAATGCGGGCCTTCTCGGCTTCACGAGCCTCATCCTCTGCAACTGGGTCAAAAGCTAGACCAGCCTCAGTTAGAGTGTGCCAAACTCGCTTACCCATCTTCTCCTTACGAGTTTCAGTAGCTTCCTCTGCTACGTAAGATTCCTCGCGCTTAGTGCAGCGCTTATTCCTAACGAGAGAATTAATTGTGCCGGTTACGGTTGGAACAGATAGTCCTAGGGCTTCAGCAATCTGCTGCTTAGTCATCTCCTGACCATAATGCTCCTTCATGTAATTTAGAATCTTTTCACTATTTACGCTGTGTGCCATAATGTTTTATCTCCTTTTAATTCATTTTATTATCAAGGGTTTTACCCTTTGATTGATTATATTATAACAGAAATTTTATTGGAAGTCAACCGTTCGGCTTTTTTCTTCCCTCTCTGTTTTCTGAAATTATTATAGCAGAAATTCTGTGGAAAGTCAATTATTAGAAAAAAGTTCTTCACTTAACTTTCTTACATCTTCATAAGTTTGACATTCGTTAATAATGCGGTTAAGTTTAGGCATAATATCTGTCTGATAACCTGTAATTGCAATTTTAATGCGAGCAATGTTCTCTTCTAATTGTTGCTTGACTACATATGCACTAACGAGTAATTTCGCCGCGTCATTTTTCGTAAGAATATATTCATGTTGCTTCAATCGTTCTCCTAAAGCCATATAATCATTACGCATAACTTCCGCGGTTTTTTCACCCTGCTCATCATGTTTTTGATGATTATAATCCATTACGCGCTCTGCACTAATTTCAGATGAACGCGCCATATCAATAAAAGTTTGAATATATGTCTGATTCATATTTACCTCTACATGATTTCAATTTTAGTTTTATTATCTCGCGTATCAATGATGCGCGCGCCAATAGTCATTCGATTTTGAATAGGTAGCGTCGCGACCTCAATCAATACAGCTTTATTATTTGCAGAAATATATAATTTTTCTTGTGCGGTAGGAATAGCATAAATCAATGCTAATGTGTCATTTTTTAATGTCATTACTTGATTGCCTTTTACACAACGGTTAGTTAATGTGAAATCGTCAAGTGGAGTAATTTTCCCTTTACCAGAAGAATCAATAGTTAGTAGTCCACGATATTCAATATTATCACGAATTAACGCGCCACCAATAACAAATGCATCGTCTGCTAATTTAATACCTTTAACTCCTCGCGTCGCGCGACCAGTAGTATTTACTTGACTAATTTCAAAATAATTATAATTGCCTGCGTTTGTAGCAATTAAAATTTTATCCGTATCATTATGACTTAGATAGACACCAACTAATGTATCATCTTCATCAAGTTTCGCCGCAATTAAACCTTTTTTAGTGTGACTATTATATTCTGAGATAGCAGTTTTTTTGACATATCCTTGCTTACTAAGTGTAATAAGATTTTGATAACTGGTGAAGGAAGTTGTATCAATAAGTAATAAGACTTTTTCTGTGGGTTGAATATTAATTAATTCATACACAGAATAATCATTATTAAAATCTAATCCACTTAACGCAAGATTATACATTCTACCTGATGTGGTAATAATAGCAACACTACTTAAATTTGTTGAATAAAGAGTATTAATTAAATTCGCATTTTTTGGCGGCTTGATTGATGTACCTTTACGTCCTTTTTTACCACCGATTAAATCTTCTTTTGGCACAAGACGAAGAGTAGCATTATCAAAAAGTAAGATACCAATTTCTTCTTCTTGAACATTTTCTACTTCTTCATTATTTTCTACGAGATTAATCACTTTTGTGCGACGATTATCACCGAATTTATCGGCGACCTCGCGCAGCGTTTTAATTAGCTCGTTATCCAAAGCCGTATGGTCATTTAATAGGTATTGAAACCACTCGATTTTTTGCTTGATTTCTTCTAGCTCATCATTTAGCTTAATTGCATCAATCTTAGTTAGAGATGAAAGCTTCATTGCGAGAATAGCTTTTGTTTGCTCTTCATTGAATCTAAAACGAGCGATAAGCTTTTCAGATGCTTCTGTGGGATTTTGAGAAGAACGAATAATTGCTACAACTTCGTCAATGGAAGCCGCCGCAAGAATAAGCCCTTCTACTATATTCTCACGTGCAAGTGCCTTATCCAAATCAAATTGAATCATGTTACGCTTACAATCACGAATATGAGCAATATAAGCATCACATGCGGCACGCCATCCAAAGATTTTTGGAAAGCGTCCGTTATCCAATAGAATCATATTGATAGCATACCAATTTTCAAGGCTAGTATCTTTATACAATTTAGCTATCATATGTTTTGGATTAGCACCTTTTAAAAGATAAATACGAATGTCAGCAGTTTTTTTAGTGTGGTCTACAACTCGTTCAATTCCATAATCTTCATTTTCATTTGTTAATGAAGCAAGCTGGTCAATGATAGTGTTGGTAAATACACCATATGGTAATTCCGTAGCTTGAATCATATTCTGGTCAGGAAAATATTCTAATTTAGCTCGAAGAGAAATGGATGCACCTTTACCATTTTTTAGACTCTCACGAACCTCTTCTGCATTAGTAATCGTTCCACCAGTGGCAAAATCAGGAGCACAATAAATTTCATTAAAATTTACATCAGGATTCTGAATGATTTTAATTAGTGCTTCATTGACTTCGCGTAAATTAAACTGCGGGACTGATGTGGCCATTGCAACCGCAATGCCAGAACATCCATTTACAATATTCCAAAATCCAATTGAAGGAAATACCGATGGAATCATTTCTGTATCATCGTAATTAGAATACCATTGATTTCCGATGGCATTTTTCTTTAATCCTTCAAAAAAGTAATTGGCTATTTCGCTAGATCGTATTTCTACATAACGCGCGGCGGCATGACTATCTGGTGATGATGGATTCCCATAACTACCTTGAACATCTTCCACAGGATAGTGATAAGACCAGGGGCGGGCAGCACGAATAAAAGTATCATACATTGCTACATCGCCGTGTAC
>Ga0247611_10006893_pt1 | contig 14451 bp, 16 predicted proteins | sample 177DNAGHGhighgp2_FD_192422 | JGI IMG/M metagenome (GOLD analysis project Ga0247611, IMG submission 192422) | Sheep rumen microbial communities from Palmerston North, Manawatu-Wanganui, New Zealand - 1770 DNA GHGhigh gp2 | ecosystem: Host-associated > Mammals > Digestive system > Stomach > Rumen...
TATTTTTCTAATTTAAACCAAATTTGTTGACTATTATTACCTACAAAGTTATAATACATTAAAAAGGAGAAGGATATGAACATCATAGAGAGTAACAATTATAAGAAATCATGTAAGAAAATCTTAAAGAACAAAAAGAGGGAATTAGAAAGATTAAATGCTATAATTACTTTATTCATTAGTTATAATACATTACACGAAATATTAATTACACCATTTAAAGAGATATATAATATTGAACAAAAGAAAGGCAATTTAAAAGAATTTTATACAGCTAGAATTAATCAAAAAATAAGACTAATTATGAAACCGATAGGTAGTTATCCCTATAATACTATGGAGATAACTGATATTGAATTTATAGACATAGATGATAAACACTATGGGGAGGGATAAAAATGACTGGATTCGGAAGTATGCTAAGAGATTATTTAGAATACTATAAAATATCTCAAACTGACTTTGCTGATCGTTTAGGTATAAGTCAGAAACACATGAATGAAATAATAAATGGTAAAACAAAGATATCTCCTGAACTAATGATATTAATTAGTTTATTAACAAATATAGACGTTAATTTAATATTGTTAGCAGAACAAAGAAAAGATACATATAATAGATTAATAAAAGAATATAAAACGGAGAAAGAAATAAATAAAATGCTTCATTCTTATTACTTAAATGATATAGTTAAAAAGAATTGGTTAAAATTAAAGCAACCTAGTTCTTTTGTCCAAAATTATTTGGATTTAATAGAGTATTTAGGAATAAAAGATACCAATAGTATAAATAATTATCTTAATAAAAGATTTTTATTTAAAAAAGCAGATTCTAATGCTGATAATCTTAAAATATATTTATGGATTAAACATTGTGACAATGTTATTAAAGACATAGATGTTAATAAATACGATTCAAGTAAATTGGATGATTTAATAAAAGAATTAGAATTAGAAAGAATGAAAAAGTTTAATGTTAGTAGCCTTATAAAAATATTTAATAAATATGGAATAATACTATATGTAGAAGATGCTCTACCAGGAAGTAAAGTAAGAGGATGCGTCAAAGTAATGATAAATACTCCAGTAATATATATGACTACTTATATGAAAGAAAAATCTTCATTCTACTATACCTTATATCATGAATTAATACATTTAAAGAAAGATTATAATAAGTTAAAGAATAAAACTATTATAGAAGAAGATAATACGGAAGACGATACTGATAATAGCGCTTTAGAATGTATGATACCAATTGCTATATATAATGAAATTATTAGTAATTATAATAATAAAGAAATAATATGTAAAAAGAACAATATACCATTATGTTTCTTATATACTAGATTAGCTAAAGAAGGAAGAATATCATATACATCTAAAGAGTATAGAAAAAATATAGAAAAAATATAATATAAAAAGGGAATAGATTATTTACTGCTAAAGTATATAGTGAAGGAAAACGATAATAAATAATTCAGAAGATATATATGGAAAAAAAAGAAGTAATAGAAGCAATAAAAACCTTAAGGAAATATAAAACAGAAACTAATCAAATAGAAGCTAAAGATGCATCTGGAGGTTTTCCTAAAAAATGTTATGATACTATATCAAGTTTTTCTAACAAATATGGTGGAATAATAATATTTGGTTTAAGCGAAGATAATAACTTTAAAACAGTTGGTGTTTATGATGTGAATGATTTACAAAAACAAATATCATCTTTATGTAGTGATTCTATGGAACCATCAGTAAGAGCAGATATACTTCCTATGGAATATGAAGGTAAAAATATAATAGCCGTAAAAATAAATGAGATAATTCAAAGTAAAAAGCCATGTTATTACAAACCTAAAGGAATGAAAAAGTTCAATAGAGACGTTATATTATATAAAATATTATAAGAATTTAACAAAAAAGGAGGTATACATTATGAAAGAAAAATTACCGAATAATCTTATAGAATTTATTAAAAATGGTGAAGGGACGATGGTTGAATATAAAGAAGCAAAAAAGAATTTGCCTAGTTCTTTGTTTGAATCTATTTGTTCAATGTTGAATAGAAATGGTGGCCATATTTTTTTAGGTGTTAAAGATGATTCTGAAGTTGTTGGAGTATATAAAGATTATATAAAAAATATGAAGAAAGAATTTGTAGATTTATGTAATAATCCTGTAAAAATATTTCCAACAATTCATCTTGACATAAAAGAATACTTATATGAAGAAAAGCATATTTTATATATTTATGTTCATGAAAGCTCTGATGTACACAAATCCTCAAATAAAATATATGATAGGAATGAAGATGGGGACTTTGATATAACAAACAATACTACTCTAATATCTAATTTGTATATTAGAAAAAGAAGTACATATATAGAAAATAAAATATATCCTTTTGCAACTATGAATGATTTAAGAATTGATTTAATTGAAGAAGCAAGAAAAATGGCTTCAAATAGAACTTCAAATCATCCATGGACAAAAATGAGTAATGAAGAAATGTTAAGAAGTGCGGGATTATACGAAAGAAATTTAGAAAATGGTAAAGAAGGATTTAATTTAGCATGTTTATTATTATTTGGTAAAGATGAGATAATTACTTCTGCATTGTCATATTATAAAACAGATGCTATTTTAAAAATTAAAAACACTGAAAGATACGACGACCGTGATGACATTAGAACTAATTTGTTAGACTCTTACGATCGTTTAACGGATTTTATAAAAAAACATTTAAATGATAAATTCTACATTGAAGATGATCAAAGAATAAATGTCAGAGATGTAATCGCTAGAGAATTATGTGCTAATTTGTTAATACATAGAGAATATTCCAATCCATATCCAGCTAAATTATTAATTACCAAGGATAGTATTATTACTGAAAATGCAAACAAACCAAGAACAATTGGTTATATAGATTTAAACAATTATTCTCCATATCCTAAGAATCCAAAGATTGCAAGCTTTTTTAAGGAAATAGGTCTTGCTGATGAATTGGGGTCGGGTATTAAGAAAATTGCAAAGTATACTAAGATATATAGTAGTGGTGGAAATCCTTCATTCAAGGATGATGAAATATTTATTGCGACTGTTCCATTAACAAATAATAGTAGTAATATAGGATATATTGGGAATAACGAATTAAAAGAAATGATTGTTAATTTTATTAAAGAATCACTAGATGGTAGAACTAGACGAGAAATAAATGACTATATTTATCCACAAATGAATGAAGATTTAGAAGTAAAGAACAATAGAGTAAGAACTTCTTTAACTTATTTAAGAAAGAAAGGTTTAATTGAAAATCTTGGCTCTGATACTAAATCTATTTGGATTGTTAAAGAATAATCTGCAGAGAATTCTGCAGAGCTCTGCAGAGAATTCTGCAGAATACTTAATTGAATTGTAACAAAACAATAGCAAATGCACTAATTCATGGAGACTATAGTAGCTTAACTGAAAATGCTTATATTTCGGTTTATATGTACCAAGATAGAATAGAAATAATCAATCCTGGAGCTTTATATGGTATGAATAGAATAGAAAAACTAGGTACAGCAACAATAATGGAATCTAGAAATCCTAATATAGTAAGAATATTAGAAGAAAAAGGAGCAGTAATTGAAAATAGACACTCTGGAATACCAACTATGAAAAGAGAAATGGAAGAATATGGATTACCAGAACCAGAGTTTTATGAGGAAAGAGGAAGCTTCAAAGTAATACTTAGAAACAATATTGCGAATAAGAGTGATTCACAAACAGCAACACAAATAGCAACACAAATGGCAACACAAATAAAATATAAAGATATCAGGAAAAAGGTTTTGAACTTTTGTATAAAACCTAAAACTTCAGAAGAAATAAGAAAATTTACAGGTATTAAAACTAAAAGTGTATTTTCTAGACAAATAATAAAACCACTAGTAGAAAAAGGTTTATTAGATTACACTAATAAGAATAGTATAAATGCTAGAAATCAAAAATATGTAACTATAAAAAAATAAAGTAATAGTAGAAACCATTATAATAGTATTTATATGTAAGTATTTACCATATATAAAATATACTAGTTATATTAACTGGATAATAAATATTATTATGGTTCTTTAGTAACTAATATAGTAACATTAGGTATGAATTATATAATGTTTAGAAAAGAGTTTAAGGAAGTAATAAAGATATTTAAGGGGATATTTAGAAGGAAGAGGAAGAACCAAGTATGATATAAGTACTTGGTTTTTCAATTTTTTTTATTAAAAATAATTGCTTTTTTCTCTACAATAGGTTATATTAAACACTATCAAAGAAAAAAATACAAAAAAAGCGTAGATTTTTCTTTTTGATGTGATATAATTATTTATAATAGAGAGGAGTATTAAAAATGAATTTATTAAAAGTAGTTGCTAATAACTTTAAAGCTTGTACAGATAATTTTACTGTTTCTTTTATACCTTCTGCAAATATGACCGAAGAAGATAAAGAATATGAATTTATAGAAATAGCTGAAAACTTATATGTTTTTTCTACAATAGGCATAGTTGGTAAGAATGCTTCTGGTAAAACAAGCGTAGTAGACCTATTAGGTTTGATATATGATATTTTTTCTAATTATCGTATTGAGAATTATAAAGATAAATATCTACTATGGAATAATAATACTAACTTAGATATTACTTTTTATCATGATGGTTATTTATATAGATATATAACTGATATTATTATAAATGAAGATATAAATAGAAATATAATATTTAAAAATCAAAAAATATATAGAAGACAATTCTATAAATCATTAGTTAAGGAAGATACTTTATTTGACTATTCTAAATATGAAGAAATCAAATACGATTTTTCTTTGCCAGAAGACATATCTATATTATTTAATCTATTTAAAGAAAAAGGAGTATATGGGGTGTATTATTCAGTAGAAGATGATAAATATATAGATTATAAATATATTTTTAAATTCTATAAAAAAACATTGGATGGAGAAACAATATTACCTAAAATATTAAGAATACTTGATGAAAGCTTAGAAAATATAGAAATAGTAAATGATAACAAATATAAAGTAACTTATAGAAATAAGAAGAGTAAGTATTATTCATATGAGGAATTAGATGAGTTATTATCAAGTGGTACTTCAAAAGGATTTGATTTGTTTACTTTAGTGGTTTTTTGTTTAAAATATGGAAAAGTCTTAATAGTGGATGAAATAGAGAATCATTTCCATAAAACTTTAGTTGAAAATTTAATTAATCTATTTAAAGATAAAACTGTTAATAAAAAAGGAGCTATATTAGTATTTACAACACATTATTGTGAATTACTAGATCTATTTAATAGAAGTGATAATATTTTTATTACTAAACATGAAGAAAAAGTATCAATTGAAAATATGCATACTAAATACGGAACAAGAAATGATATATTAAAAAGTAAGAAGTTTTATAAAAATGAGTTTGGTACTAATGTTAACTATGAATTACTAATGGATTTTAAAAAGGAGTTAATGAAATAGTGCGTATACTAGTTCTTTGTGAAGGTTCAGATGAACAAACTATAATCAATATATTATTAGATAATAATAAACTTAAATTTAATAGAGACAGTTTGATTGGTCAAAGAGTATATCATGCAAGAAATCTAAACAACCCTATGATTACTACTGAATTAATACATAATGGAAAACCAGTAATAATATATAGAATAGGAGATACTCAAACTGACAATTTAAGAATACCTAATGATTTTAAAAACCTAATTAACAAAGATAGAATTTATAAATATTGTACTAAACCAGAATTAGAAATGTTACTTCTTATTAGTGAAAATATGATAAATGATTATAATAAAGTTAAATCAAAAATAAAACCATCAACGTATGCAAAAAGAATAGTTTATAATGGCCAAAATTACAATAAAAGCACTACTTTCTTCGAACAATATTATAATACTAATAAAGTTGATAAACTGGTACAAAGTATAAAAGAATATAAAAGGTTAAAAAATAAAACTCATAAAAGTGATGAACTATTTTTAGCAGATTTGTTAAAATAATTTAATTGTATGAGTAGAACGTCTAAATATGATAACCATGGTAAGTCATCATGTTGACAAATAATTTGGCATATTTAGTAATAATATGGTAATATACAATATGTAAAAAAATGTATATACATTTTTGCAAGGGTACTATCGTTATTGATGGAACCCTATTTTTTATTTTAAGAAGACATTATTAGTAATAATAGAAAATATTATAATAGTATTAATATGTAGTTATTTACCATATGTAGATAATGTTTAGTTCTTTTTGTATGGTTAATGGTAATAAGTTAATAGTTAAAAGAAATAATACACAAATTCTATAAGAGTATGATTATAAGAATGATATATCATTCCTAAAAAATGTGTGTACACACAAAAAAATGGAATCTAGAAATCCTAATATAGTAAGAATATTAGAAGAAAAAGGAGCAGTAATTGAAAATAGACATTCAGGAATACCTACTATGAAAAGAGAGATGGAAGAATATGGATTACCAGAACCAGAGTTTTATGAGGAAAGAGGAAGCTTTAAAGTAATATTTAGAAATGGTGCTGTGAATAATAGTGGACAACAAAGTGGACAACAAGGTGGACAACAAAGTGATACACAAAAAGCAACACAAAAAGCAACACAAATGGCAACACAAATAAAATATAAAGATATCAGGAAAAAGGTTTTGAACTTTTGTATAAAACCTAAAACTTCAGAAGAAATAAGGAAATTTACAGGTATTAAAACCAAAAGTGTATTTTCTAGACAAATAATAAAACCACTAGTAGAAAATGGTTTATTAGATTACACTAATAAAAATAGTATAAATGCTAGAAATCAAAAATATGTAACTATAAAAAAATAAAGTAATAGTAGAAACTATTATAATAGTATTTATATGTAAGTATTTACCATATGTAAAAAATGTTAGTTATATGAATTGGATGATAAATGCTATTATGGTAGCGTGTGTAGGTAATATAGTAACATTAAATATGAATTATATAATATTTAGAAAAGAGTTTAAGGAAGTAATAAATATATTTAAATAGATGTTTAGGAGAAAGAAGAGGAAACTTAGCAGTAAGTAATAATTGACATAATAGTAAAAAGTGTATATTATATTAATACATTTGATAGCTAATTTCAGGGGGTATGAAAATACTATTGAAATTATATAATCAATTGTATTATAATTATAGTGAAAATAGGAGATAGTGTAGTAACTTATTCTTATTTGCTATTAAGGACAAAAAAGAGATAACCTATTCCTCAATAGTTAGGTATTCTCTAGTCCTAAGTGTTTAGTGTTCGAAAATACCTATTCTTAGATGAATAGGCATTTTCCTTTAATTAATCCCCTGAATGGTGATTCATTATTCGTTCCAACAAAGTTAGAATAACTATTAGAGCAATTAAATACTCCATGTATTTCTCCCTTCATAGGACACCACCTCCTTGTTGTAGGACTAGTGGTGAAAATACCTAACAATAGGTTACCTCTTGGTAATTATAAAATATTATTAATAGAAAATCTACTATTAATATTAAATAAAAAATAATGAGCGAAAAAACAAAAAAATGTATTAAAAAACTGACATATTTAATACTATTATGATATTATCTATATGCAAGAAAAAAATGTTTATACATTTTTGCAAGGGCACTGTCATTAATGATGGAGCCCTATTTTTTTTCATTTATAAGAGTGTCACAATAATTGAAAAAATGAAATGAATATCTGAAAAATTGTTTATATATTAAAACAAGTTCAATATATAAAACATTTAATATAGGAATAATATTAATTGGATAATAAATGCTAGTATAGTAACATTAGTATTAAACTTTATATTTTATAAGAAAGAGTTTAAGGAAGTAATAAATATATTTAAGAATATGTTTAGGAGAAAGAGATGAAACTAAGTATGTAATAAATACTTAGTTTTTTTTTAGTAAAACATACTTAACTAATGATTTAAAACCTATGAAAAAAAAGAAATCACTATTTAATTGCTAATATATATAGTAGAGGATGTGATAATAATGAATTATTTTTACTTTAAAAATAATAGTTGTGTTATAATGAACTTAATAATAGGGTGGTGTAATTATGAAAAAATATCCTATTAAGAAATGTAATGTAGATTTTAAGTTTGAAGGAAATATAGTAAGTAGTAAAGGTACTAGAGCGAAAAGACTAGTTAAGGATATAAAAGATAATTCAAAAGCATTCTTTAAGTATCGAGGAAAAGATTATAATACTAGTGAATTATGTTCTGAAAAAATGTGTTATGAAATAGCTAAAGTACTTGGTTATGAATGTGCAAAAATAGAACTAGCCAAAGATGAGAATAATTTGGATGGAGTACTGAACTATGTTTTTTTGAAAGAAGGAGTAGAACATACTGATATAGCTCATTTTATAAATCCTAGTGGCAAAAAACAAAAAGATTTTTATACATTAGAAAATATAAAACAAACATTAGATAAAATAGATGAAAGTTTATGGCTTGGATTTATAAGAATAATGATATTTGATGCTTTAGTAGGTGAACAAGATAGGCATGAAGAAAACTGGGGAATTAGTAATGATAATGGTAAAGAAACTATATCACCTTTGTATGATAATGGATGTAATCTATTAGATAAATTTAAAAGTGAGCAATATGCTAAAAAATATTATGATGAAATAAATTTTGAAAAATTCATTTATAGAAGCAAGACACAAATATATAATTCTTCTAGTAATAAACAGTATAAACATTTTGAACTGATAGAAGTGCTCAATAATAAATATCATGAATTTGTTCAAAAAGAATTGATTAAGTTAAATAAATTAAATGATGAAACTATAGAAGATATAGTTAATCGAATTCCTGATGAGATGTTGACTGAAAAACATAAAGAATATATAATAAAATACCTTAAAAAAAGACGAAATATCCTTTTAAATATTAAATAAAGAGGTGATAAATATGACAAAACTATGGTTAATTTGGAAAGATCCAAAGGAAAGAAGAAGATATAAAATTGGTGTGTTAGAAAAAGATAATGATGGCTTTATTTTTCAATATGTAGATCCAGAATTAAATATAGCTAAAGAGGCTGGCTTTGATTATTATCCGGGTTTTGAAGATACTAATAAGATTTATAAAAATAAAGAATTATTCTTTAATATTGAAAATAGATTACCAAATAAAAAGAGACCTGACTATCTTGATATTTTGAACGCTTATAATTTAGATTTCGACTCTGATTCTATGACAATTCTAAAAGCTACTAAAGGTAGACTTATTACTGATACATATGAGTTTGTAGAACCTTTTGATACAAAAAAAATTAGTTTTGATATTGCTGGTACGAGACATTGTAAAGATATAGAAAAATGTAAGAATGATATTGTAGTAAATGACAAATTGTCATTAGAATTAAATCCAGATAACATAAGTGATCCATTTGCTATTAAAGTTATATTAGAAAAAAATGGTGAAAAATATCATATTGGTTATGTTCCAAGATATTATTCTAAAGAATTAACAGAATTATTAAATAGTGGAACTGAGTATTCTGCATTAGTTCAAAGCTTAAACTTTGACAGTGTTTACAATGATGAAGATGTTAGTGCATACGTTAAATTAATATTTAAAGATTAATACGAATTATACATTTTATATAAATATTTAAACAGTTAAAAAAGCAACCAAAAAGTTGGCTCGACTAGCCGACTTTTTTGATTGTGAAAAAAAGTATCCAAATAAAAAAGGAAATAGGATTTCAACTGCTAAAGTATATAGTGAAGGAGTAAATATATAATCTACAGTAAAAAAAAGAAATAATTGACGGTAATGAGAATCCATTATATAATACAAAACACACAGAAAGATTGAAATAGAATCTTGATGTGTTATAATAATATTGTAATAATAGGGATATTATTATTTAAAAAAGCTGGTGAATCCAGCCCATAAATGGAAAATAAAAAAGCGGTGAAACCAGCCGATAAATGGTAATTAAAAAAGCGGTGATTCCAGCCTTAAATGGAAATTAAAAAAGTAGATTAGAGAGCACACTCTAATCTTTTATTTTTCTATTACAAATTATATAATTGATATGAGGTGGTAATAATGATTAGAAATTTTAGAATAGTAAAAGTAGATTACAATTACTGTGATTATTTAAGAGAATTCGATCATAGAGCTTCTTATAATTCTGGTATTAAAGAATTAAGATCATTTATAGGAATATTATTTGTTGTTGATAAATTTGAATATTTTGCACCTCTTTCTAGTCCTAAAATAAAACACTTAAGTATGAAGAATAATATAGATTTAGTTAAAATTGATGGAGGTAGATATGGTGTTGTAAATTTTAATAATATGATACCTGTAATGCCAAATAACTATGAACTATTTGATTTAAATGGTGTTCCTAAAGATACTAATGAATTGAAAAGACAAAATCTATTAAAATCACAATTATTATGGCTTAATAAGAATATTAGTAGGGTTAAGAATAAAGCTTATAAACTATATGATAATTACAAAAATAACACTTTAAACGAAAGAATCAAATCAAGATGTTGTAATTTTGTTCTGTTAGAGGAAAAATGTAAGGAATATAATAAAGAATAAAAAAGACAACCATAAGGTTGTTTTTATTATTATATTTTTTTTCTATATGATTCAGCATTATTAATATAATTTAATTCTATACTATAACTCTTATACATTCTATCACTATTATTAAGCTCTCTTAATACTGTTTCATAACGTTTATTTAATAATAGATTAACTATATTATAAGCTGCTAAACCAATCATAGCACCACAACAAGTTATTAATAAATCAGATAACTCTTTATTATAGTTACTAGCAATAGCTGAAATATCTTTTATTAAAATTGAACCTCCAACATAACAAAAAGGTGATAATAATTCAATACAATGAGTAACTTTACTAGCTTTAGTATTCTTTAAACATTCTTCTACATACTTTTTATATTTATAAAAATCATTATCACTATCAGGTAATTTACCATCAACAAAAGAATCATATTCCATCCCTTTTAAAGAATAGTATTCTTCTTCAGAAATAGTCATTTCCATAAGTCTTTCTAATAGTTTATTACTATAATAGCCATCTTCTATCTGCCAGTATTGACCCTCACTAAGATTAATAGTAAATCTTTCTATTCCATTTACTATTCCTTTAATAAAAGGCTTTATACCATCGTTTTCATAATAAACAAAAGTAACTCTATTAAATCTATCTTTTTCTATCATATCTAAGAATTTAGCTAGTTTAAAAGTCTTATGTTCTTTAATATAAAACTCTGTAGTTAATTCATTATTACTAGTTATTAAATACTCAGTAGATCCATTACCATACTTATTATTAATATTATGCATTTCCATAATAAAACCCCCAATCAAAAATAATATAAATATATTTTATACTATAAATAACAATTATTCTATAAAAAAAGGAAATAAATATTTAATTGCTAAAGTATATAGTGAAAGGAACAAAATATACTTATGGCAAATAAAATAATAGAAGTTAACAATTTAAAAATAAGTATTACTAGAATAAATAATAGAGATTATATTTGTATATCTGAGTTTGGCAAAATAAAAGAAGGTAAATCCAAAGCGGATGATATTATTAGAAACTGGTTAAGGAATAGGGTTACATTAGAATTTCTCGGTACATGGGAATCAATTTATAACCCAAATTTTAATTCCGTCGAATTCGACGGCTTTAAGAAAAAAGCAGGACTTCATACCTTTGCATTAAGCGTCACAGACTGGTGTGAAAAGACAAATGCAATTGGCCTTTATTCAAAACGAGGCAAATACGGAGGAACTTATGCACATAAAGACATTGCTTTTGAATTTGCTTCAGCAATTAGTCCTGTATTCAAATTGTATTTAATAAAAGAGTTTGAAAGATTAAAAGAATTAGAAAATAAAAATAAAGAATGGGATGTAAAGAGAATTCTTTCAAAAAATAATTATTTAATTCATACAAGTGCTATTAACAGATATATATTACCGGATAATGAATACTATAAAAATAGAGAATGGTTAAAATATGCAGAAGAAGCAGATATTCTGAATGTTATTATCTTTTCTACAACTGCTAAAAAATGGCGAGAATCAAATCCGCATTTATCTAAAGATTCTAATTTAAGAGATTATGCTTCTATAAATGAATTAACAGTTTTATCTAACTTAGAATCTCATAATGCAGAATTAATTAAAGAAGGAAAAACAAAAGAAGAGAGATTTGAAATACTGAGTGAAATATGTAAATATCAACTTAATATCCTAAATAATGCAGATATAATAAAAAAAGAATAATAAAAAAAGGAAATAGATTTTTAACTGCTAAAGTATATTATAGAAGGAGGAGTAATAAATATGGAATATATAATGAGTTCGGAATCTTTAGCTTCATATATAGTTTATTTATATGAGAAAGAATATCATAAAACTATAAGTCCTATTAAACTTCAAAAAGCTTTATATTTTACCTTTGCTTATTGGGCAGGTTTTATAGGTAAAAGTAAAAAAGGCCAATACGTAGAAGAACAAATAGATTTATCTCCTTATTTATTTGAAGAAGAATTTGAAGCATGGACATACGGTCCAGTATTACCTACTATTTATAATAAATATAAAGATAATAAATTAGAAGTTATTAAAGAGCATCCAAAAGAGCTATCTATATCTGATACTTTAAAAGAAACTATAGATAGTATTTTAAAAGATACATTTGAAATAAGTGATTTTAAACTAGTAGCACTTTCTCATGAAGATAAAGTATGGCAAATGAATTATAATGAAGATGATGAAAATCATAATAAAATAATTAAACGAGAGGATATACTTGATGAATATACTGAAAAATCGTTTGGCTAATAAAAGAAAAAATATATATGAAAGAAATAATATGTAATCTGTAAAACAAAAAAAGTAAGACTATCTTTTTTGTTTGAATTAATAAATTATAAGTAAAAGGTAATTATGTTATAAATAAAAGAGCAGTTAATAGTGTAGTTAAATATTTAGCTAGATTTCATATATAGGATATAAAGGCCTTTATAATGGTGAAACATTAGAATTTGCATATTTTATAAAAAATGTGTTACAATAGCCATCTGTGAAAAGGGGAATTATTATGCCAAATATAGATTTGAATAAAAATGGCTTTTTTAATGGTCATTTAGATATTAATGAAGTAATAGAAGGATATTTTGAGTTAGTAGGAACTACATTAATGGATACATATTACTTTTTTCTTTTAGATAGTGTATTAAAAAAAGAAAATCCTAATGATGATAGAGTAAAAGAATGCGGAATAAGAAGAAAACAAATACTAAAAGAACTTGAGTCAGATGGAAGAATGAAACTTATAATAAGTTTTTCTACTGAAGGAAATAGATTAATACATACATTTAGTTGTAATACTAATTATAGAATTAATCCTGATACTAATATAATAGAATATGATAATAATACTATTAAAGAAGTTCCAGGACAAGGATTTGTAGTACATAGTAATTCTAAGTTTGTTCAAGATTTTTATAACAAAAAACAAGAATTATTTATAGAACTATCTAGAGTAGAAACTGTATTACAAAGACTTAGTTTAGAAAAAGGTATAGAATTTGCTAGATTAATAAATAATGATACAAATATGAGTTTAGCTTTTTTGAATATTTGCAATGTGCCATTTGGTTCTTATAATTTAAGAGTATACAAACAATTCTGTCTAAAGTATGGAAAAGAAGGTATTATAAATCTTGTTAAATGGTTAAATAAACTCGCTGAAGAAGATATAGATTCCTTAGCTGAAGAATTAAATGGTGAATTAGAAGCAATAAGAATAAAAAATGATTTGAGTGATAAAGATATTAATAAATATAAAAAATTACTATTTAAATCACTAGCTCTTTATTCTCCAAGAGCTTATCAATTAGAAAAAAGATTAGACTTTTTAAGAAATGGTGATGAAGAAAATACTGTAGTATATACACCTGTACTTAAAATAGCAAGCCAAGCATAATGCTTGGCTTTATTATTTATCCTAATTTACAATCATTAATAAGTATATTAAAATAATAGTAATGAAGATAATAAGGTGAATAATATGAGTAATAATAATATGACTATAATAGAAGCTATGGATTTATTCTTTAAAGAAAATAAGAATAATCCCAAATTTGTATTAGATGCGAGTACTTTTAAAAAAAGATATAGATCTTTATGTAGAAAATATCATCCAGATAATAATCCTCAAGGAGCAGGAAAATTTAGAGAAGTTAAAAAAGCTTATATCTTAATAACAGATTATTTAAATACATTATATAATAATGATTATAATCTCT
>Ga0247611_10006895_pt1 | contig 14446 bp, 10 predicted proteins | sample 177DNAGHGhighgp2_FD_192422 | JGI IMG/M metagenome (GOLD analysis project Ga0247611, IMG submission 192422) | Sheep rumen microbial communities from Palmerston North, Manawatu-Wanganui, New Zealand - 1770 DNA GHGhigh gp2 | ecosystem: Host-associated > Mammals > Digestive system > Stomach > Rumen...
AGTAAGATGAAGGCCGGGGTTATCAGCGATTATCTTACGTACCCGGTCTTCGTAGCGAGCCAAAGAGTAGCTTCGATCCTCGTCGTTGACTATATCAATAGCAACTATAAAGTTTTCGTCACCGTCTTTTACCTTTTCGCGAACATACAGGGCATTCTCCATCAAAGTATCGAACAGAGGGTCCCAGACATCGTTCTTTCCGCCACAGGCAACGATGCGAAGCGTTATTGCCGGATCCACCTCTGCCCTTACGGTCTTAAGAGCGCGCAAAAGCGCTTCGCCTCGCGCCAGAGCGTCTTCGCGCGTACCGAAGAAAGGACAGCGAAGCTCGAGGTGTTCGACTCCAATAGAGTGATAATGTTTCAGAACGCGAGTGTAGTAATCCTGAACAAGCGAGGGTGAGGTACAGATAGAACCACACTTGATAAAGATACCCTCGAACCAGTCCCAGGTACGCTGCTCTCCCGCGCCCAAAACAGTCCAATACTTTCTGAAATCATCTACAGTAAGGCCTTCAGCGAGACACTCTTCCATAGTACGGCTGCCGTATGGAGCACCCACTCCGCTGTAGTGTATCTGCCACTCCGGAGTAATCACCAGCTCGGGATGGTCTTTCAGGAACTCTACCTGCTCTGCTATAGGAAGTATAGCATCTGCATGGGCATGGAGATCCGCACCCTTGGGAAGAGAGCGCAGGAACTTGAAAAGAGGTGAAGAATAAACCTCAGTATCTCGAAGAAAATCTATACGGGTACCGAACTGCTCTTTAAAAGCAGCTTTGAGAGCTTCAAATTCCTGGGACATACGCATTATCGATTTGTAATGCGTACAAAAATAGGAAAAAAGGAGGATTATTTCAATCCATCACAATGAAATGAGCGGTATCATCCACCTTGAGGAGTCCTCCGGAAGCTGCAGCCTCTTCGCGCAGAACAAGAACGGCATTCTCATTATCAACCAGATTGTTGTAGAGCAGCCTTGAAGTACTGTTCCAGCCTACGAGCGGGTTGGGCGTACCTGTAGAATAGTCCGTACGCTCGGAAGTAGCCAAGAACTCGCTTACCGCAAGAATGACGGTACGCGAAGCCCAGTCTCCAGTCCATTTTCCGCCGCTGTAGATGACTGTTCCGTCCCAGAGACGCAGAGAATGGATCTCGCCGTCCGAATAAAAGTGACAGTCAAGGCCCGTCATACCGGTAAAGAGACTCTTTCCTCCACTTGTCAAAGAGTATTCGAATACCTTGAGAAGATCCGCGTATGTAAGCTTATAGACATAGATCGTATTCGAGAAGGGGAACATTTCATAGACGTTGGCTACGGTAATATCCCTGGTTGAGCCATAGAGCGGGAATGCAGTACGGATTCCTCCCCCATTGACGAAAGAAACATCCGCATCGCCTATGCGCCTCATTATATCACACATCCAGTTGCCTATCGCAGAACACCGTTCACCACTACCTGCCAAACGATAGCTGGTAGCCCCTACATCGATATAGCCGATAACATCCTCCAGCTGCGTCGCGCTTATCTCAACGGCTCTCTTCGATACCGCCAGGATATCCTCGTCCAGGTCGGAGGCATTCTGCCCTGCCCGCGAACACACATCGCGATCAGAGTTCACCGTTTCCGTCCGCATTTTTCCCACGGAGAGGAATGAAACCGCCCCGGTCGTGTCAACGGAGAAGCGCAGCTCCGCATAGCCGAAATGCTCGGCATAGCGGCCGCCCTGCAGATATGGAAGGCCCCACGATGTACTGCCGCTCATTGTGCGGTGTGAGTGGCCGCCGAGTACGAGGTCGATGACGCTGTTGCTGCCCAGATTATCCGCGGCATCGTCCGCCGAATCGTGGGTCAGCAGAATTGTCGCGTCACACTGGCCCGTGGATTCAAGCTCGGCGGCAATATTGCGCGGAATCGAGTAGTCCTCCCGAAGAGAGTAGCCCGCTCCCGTGAACTTCGTTGTCATAATGCTGCTCGCGTAGTTGGGGGCGAAACCGATGACCCCGATCTTGACCTCAACCTTCTCTCCTTCGGAATTCATCGCCGTTTTACGGATAATCGCATAGTCCTTGGTAAAAGGGACGCGGCTGCCGTTCTGATAGAGGTTCGAGCATAAGACGGGCACTTCGCTGACGCAGGCTGTTCCCTCCCATTCGTAATCGGGCAGCGTCGCATCCGCGTCGATGACGGTCGTGATCCCCCAGTCGAATTCGTGGTTCCCGACGGCAACCGCGTCATAGCCCATCCTGTCGTAGGCCACGAACAGCGGCACACCGCCCTGGAGGTTCGACACGCTCGCACCCTGGTAGATATCGCCGCCGTCAAGCAGCAAGAGCCGGTCGCGATCACACTCGGCGCCATGGCCCCGGATATCGTTGATCTTGTCCGCTATATACGCCAGACGGTAGTGGATTGTCCCGTTGTCATTGTTGACTATATATCCGTGTGTATCAGTCGTTTCGACGAGCGGCAGAACATACTCTCCCGCCAGCGGCTTGTCCGGTCCGGGCTGAGGAGTCGGAGCAGGAACTGGTTCTGGATCCGGTATGGGCTGTTTCTCCTCGCAGGAAAACGCGAGAATAGCAGCCAGCGCAAGGAGTAACGTTCGCTTCATACGACTAATCTCTGCCTATTGAACGAGGACGCTCTTGTCTGGATATCTGCGAAATAAATTATTCGTAGCAGAAGCGGATATCTACAGGGATATTCGCGCGGGCGAGGACGCGGCGGTCGGACTGGCTCTCAAGGCCGTCGATTCCGTATTTCTCGATACAAGCCCTGGCGGCATCGATATCTCCTGTAGCCTGGATCCTGAGGATCTCTGCGCCAAGAGTTTCGAGCGCACTCCAAGTCTTCTCGTAGTCTATGCTGTACCTGCCGGCTGAAGAATTGAAGATGATAGCCTTGTTCTGGAGCAGGTAGTTGTAGACCAGGATGTTGGCCACACCGGTAGGATCCGCGGCGCCGAATCTAGCGGAACGGATAGTGTTGGCAACGAAGGTCGCCAGAACATCCTCTTTCTGGAAGATAGCGCTGATATGATAAGCCTCGGCTTCGAGGGCGCAGAGCCAGGTTCCAAGAACATTTGACTTAGCTTTCTCGATTGCGAGAGCCTCATTTCCAAGGGCCTCGGCAACCGTTCCCCTTCCGTTGATGGTTTCCTTTACACCAAGTCCTTTGGCGATCTCGCGGAAGACGATCAGCCAGTAGAAGGCGCTGCCATCGACATGGGGCTGCTCGGCATCCTCGAGGAGGAACTTGCCGACCGGGAATACGGTACGGTTAAATTTCTCGCGGATGATATTGTCGAAAATGATAGTGCGGCTTCCGAACTCCTCCTGGACCTTTGCGTCGTAAGGGAAATTGATTCCGATTACCTTGTAGCCGGCATTGGTGTAGCCGCTGCAATAAAGGACATTGCAGGAGAAGATATCGGACTCGGATCCAGGAACGAAGTTGCGGTTGGCAGGATCACCCGGGAGCATATTCTGGAGCTCAGGCATCCTTGCAGACAGAGCGTTGAGCTCGTCCGTGCGCTTGAGGTTTTTAAGCAGGACGTAGGCGCCGTATGAGGCCTTAGTTCCGTAAAGAGCATCATCAAGAGCCTCAATAGGTCCAAGAACCAGGTCCATCTTACTGTCGTTCATCTCGAGCCAGGCCTTTGCGCTCTCGTAATAATTGTCTGTCTTCAGAGCCTCAACCAGTTCGAGAAGATAACGGCGTACGCTGGGCTTGATGGTAACATCTGCAGCGCGGTTCAGATAGCCTTCGATCTTAGCAATCTCTGAAGCATATGCGTCGTGGTACCAAACAGTCTTCAGCTGATTGCCGTCGCGAACGACCAGAGTATAAGGGCTGAGCTTGTTTGGATCGTCGAACTCTTCGAACTCATCATCAGAAAGATCTTCCGGATAGAAGCGGGCTCCGGCGGGCTTGTAATCATAGCCGACTATGAAGGGTTTGCCAGTAATGCGGTCCCAGGGGCCGTAGTTGATCTCAGCATAAAGCTTCTCAGGATCCTCAAGATTAGAGGTAAAATCTGCGCCTTCGCCAACGACCTGTTTCCAATAGATCTTATCTACCTCGTCTGCCGCCTGGCGATAGAGTCTGAGGACTTCCTTACCATTGTCGGTAATACCGGTAAGATCAGGGGCCGGGATAGTCACGAGGGCATAATCCTCTACCATACGCTCCACCGGGTTCTGTTCCTGCCTGCAGGAGACGGCCAGTGAAAGCGCGATGGCTGCAAATAATAGTATCTTCTTCATTATAGTGTTCTTATGAGGTTAGACAATGTGGAGAGCCCTGGCAGCGATAAGGACTACATAGCCGAGTACGATACTCAGTACGCCCACGGTGATTCCCATACGGGCCATGTCCTTCTGCTGGACCAGGTTAGTTGCGTATGCAAGAGCATTCGGAGGAGTAGAGATCGGGAGGATCATAGCGCTGCTGGAAGCGATTGCGACACCGATGAGGACGGTAGTCGGGCCTCCGATCGCTGCGAGTTTGTCGCCCATGGCCGTACAGACCACCACCAGGATAGGCATCAGAAGAGCCGCGGTAGCGGAGTGGGAGATGAGGTTCGAAAGCACGTAGCAGATAAGACCGGAGAGCAGGACGATGAGAACCGGAGAGAACTGGCCGAACGGGATGGCCCTGATTACGAGGGCTGCAAGTCCGGATCCGTTCATCGCATAGCCGAGGGCGAAACCGCCGGCGACCATCCAGATAACAGACCAGTTGATCTCTTCGAGGTCATACTTCGTAATAATGCCGGTAAGCGCGAATACCGCAAACGGGATAAGCGCGACCGTGTATGTATTGACACCGGTAAGGGTGTCGGTCATCCAGAGGAGGATAGTGATGATCATCGTGACGATGACGATAGTAGTCTGAGCGCCCTTCTTCATCTCGCCGTCGATCTTGAGCTCGATGGTCTTCTGAGTGAACGGGAAAACCTTCTTCAGAAGGATCCAGGCAAGGATGATCATGATGATGACGAGCGGAACCATGAACAGCATCCACTGGCCAAAGCCGATAGCGAGATTCAGGCCCTCAGGGTCGTTGAGATACTTAAGCGCGATAGTGTTCGGAGGAGTTCCGATAGGGGTTCCCATTCCGCCCAGGTTAGCCGCGATAGGGATGCTGAGAGCCATCGCAGTGCGGCCCTTTCCCGCTTCCGGGAGCTGCTTGAAGACCGGTGTAAGGAAGGTAAGCATCATAGCGGTAGTCGCGGTGTTGCTGATGAACATCGAGAACAAAGCCGTAACCAGCATAAATCCGAGAAGGATGTTCTCGCTCTTCTTTCCAAAGGGAGAAAGCAGGACACGGGCAAGATGTACATCGAGCCCGGTCTTAGTCGTAGCGATAGCGAGAACGAATCCGCCTATGAACAGCATCACGACCGGGTCTGCAAAGCTGGCCATCACCTGTTTGTAGCTGAGCAGCTGTCCGGCGACATCCGGGTTGCAAAGCCACTTCACTCCGGAATTGGATGTGAAGAGAAGAAGGAAGACCATAATCGACACCGAAGTCGCCCATGCCGGAACCAGTTCCAACACCCACATAAGGGTCGCATATGCGAATATCGCGATGATTCTTTGCTGAACGAGGGTCAGTCCGTCCATTCCGAAGGACTCGGTAGGCAGGAACCACAAAGTAAGGAATACGGCAAGAACGAACAGTATGCCGAAAGTTTTCTTTTTAAGTTTAAGCGGGTTGAAGATTTTGTTGTGACGCAGCTTGTGCATCTCCTCAACCAGATTAAATCCAACAAACTTTTTAAACATTATCTAACTGATTTATATTCGGGGCTGCAAAGGTACTAAAAAAAGCCCGATGTGCTATGTCTTTTCGAAAGAAAAGATTTTCGCAGCGAATCTTTGCAAGCTGCTCATAAACGCAGGCGCGGGCAGCGGCCAGATCCTTCCCTCCACATACTATCATCAACACGCGTCCGCCATTTGTCAGAACCTTTCCGTCGCGAATGACGGTCCCCATATGATAGACCTGAGCATCGACAAGATCCAGTCCTTCGATCTCAAATCCTTTCTGATACGAGCCAGGATAGCCCTTCGAAGCCATAACTACCCCGAGAGTAACCCCGTCTGACCACTCCGGATCAGACACTTCCCTACCGGTAGCAACTCCTTCGAATATATCGTAGATATCACTCTTCAGCAGAGGCAGAACCACCTCGGTCTCGGGATCCCCGAAACGGGCATTGAACTCGATTACCTTAATTCCCTTCGGGGTCTTCATCAGGCCTCCGTACAAAACGCCGGAAAGCGGCAGGCCCTCGGAAACCATCGCAGAGGCCGCCTTACTCATTATCTCCATATAGGCGAACTCCCTGTCCTCGGCCGTGATGAAAGGCAGGCCGGTGTATGCTCCCATTCCGCCCGTGTTGGGGCCCTGGTCGCCGTCGTAGGCGCGTTTGTGGTCCTGAGACAGGGGCATCGGGTAGACGCGATCGCCATCCACGAAGCAGAGGAAGGAGAATTCGGGTCCGGTGAGGAAGTCTTCGACGACGACCTTGCCCTGGCCGAAGGTATGGTCCAGGAGCATGTCTGCGAGGGCCTTTCGGGCCTCTTCGAGATCGGACGCGATGACCACTCCCTTCCCCGCAGCCAGTCCGTCGTATTTGAGAACTGCCGGGAACTGGCGGGCGCTGACGTATGCGAGCGCCTCGTCGTAGTCTGAGAAACTGCGGTAGGCCGCAGTAGGGATATTGTATTTAGCCATCAGCCGCTTCGCGAATTCCTTCGAGCTCTCGATTGCGGTAGCCGCCCGGGTGTGGCCGAAGATCTTAAGGCCGGCGGCGCGGAAAGCGTCGACTATCCCGACCGCGAGCGCAGCCTCGGGGCCGACTACGGTAAGGTCGACGCCATGATCGAGCGCAAAAGCCTTGAGGCCCTCGACGTCGGTGTCTTTGAGCGGGACGTTCTCCGCCTGGAGACCTGTTCCGGCGTTACCCGGGGCGCAATAAATCTTTCCAACCTGAGGGCTGCGGCTCAGCGCGTCTACTATAGCGTGTTCGCGGCCGCCGCCGCCGATGACTAATACGGTTTTCATATTCTAATGCTTGAAATGACGGACTCCTGTAAAGAGCATCGTGATACCGAGCTCATCTGCTTTCTTGATAGCGTCTTCGTCGCGGATGCTGCCGCCTGGCTGGACTATCACGGTAACTCCGTACTGAGCAGCGAGGGCGACGGTGTCGTCGAAGGGCAGGAAGCCGTCCGAGGCGAGAACCAGGCCATCGGTAAAGCCGGCGTTCCTGGCCTCGTTAAGGGCGATTTCGGCGGAGCCGACACGGTTGGTCTGGCCGGCGCCGATGCCGATGGTGTGGTTATCGCGCACGACGGCGATGGCGTTGGACTTTACGTGCTTTACTATCTTCCAGCCGAAGTTCGCATCTGCGAGTTGGGCCTCGGTGGGCTTAACCTTAGTGACACACATTTCGGCCGTTACCTTCTCAACCTGAGTGTCAAGCTGCTGGGCAAGAAGTCCGCCGTTTACGCTGATATACTGAGGAACTGGAGCGCCGGAGCGGGTCATATCCACCTTCATCACGCGAAGGTTCTTCTTCGCAGAGAGTATCTCCAGGGCCTCGGGGGTATAGTCGGGAGCGATTACGATCTCGAGGAATATCGGCTTCATGCCGGATGCGACTTCGGCCGTAAGGGTACGGTTCACTCCTACGATTCCGCCGTAGATGCTGACCTTATCGGCCTCATAGGCGGCCTGCCACGCCTCTTCGATAGTCTTTCCGACCGCTGCGCCACAGGGATTCATATGCTTCAGAGCTACGCAGAAGGGCTCCTCGAAGTCGCGAAGCACGTTCAGAGCAGCGTTTGCGTCCTGGATATTGTTGTAGGAGAGTTCCTTGCCCTGGATCTGCTCGGCGAAAGCGAGCGAGAAGGGGGCGGGCTCGAGAGCGGCGTAGAACTTCGCGCTCTGGTGGGGGTTCTCGCCGTAGCGAAGTCCCTGCTTGAGATCATACTCCAGGAAGAGTTTCTCGTTAAGGCCGGCCTGGGCGCGCATATAGGTAGCTATGCAGGCGTCGTACTCGGCGGTATGTGTGTAAGCCTTAGCGGAAAGTTTGAGGCGGGTCTCGTCGGAAGTCTTTCCGTTAGCGCGAAGTTCTTCCAGGACCTTGTCGTAGTCAGAAGGATCGCAGACGATAGTAACGTCTTTCCAGTTCTTGGCTGCGCTGCGAACCATCGAAGGGCCGCCGATATCGATATTCTCAATCGCATCTTCAAGCGTAACGCCTTCCTTGGCGATAGTCTGACGGAAAGGATACAGGTTTACACAGACCAGTTCGATAGTCTCGATTCCGTTCTCCTTAAGGGTCTCCATATGGGCAGGGACGTCCCTGCGGGCAAGGATACCGCCGTGGACCTTCGGATGGAGGGTCTTTACCCTGCCGTCGCATATCTCCGGGAAACCGGTGACCTCGCTGATTCCGATAGTCTTTACTCCCTCGGACTCCAGCAGTTTCTGAGTTCCGCCGGTGGCTATGATTTCCCATCCAAGGTCTACCAGACCCTTCACAAACGGCACGAGGCCGCTCTTGTCGCTAACACTTACTAACGCTCGCATAATAGTTTGTTTATGGTTTCAATATAAAGTTCATGTTCAATTTTCTGTCCGATGCGGTGGACTTCCTCCGGGTCGGAGCCCTCATAGGGGAAGGCCCGCTGGGCGATGATCTTTCCTCCGTCGAGGTCGGCGTTGACCCAGTGGATCGAGATTCCGTAGACCTTGACTCCATAGGCGACCGCCTGCTCAACTGCGTGGGCGCCCTTGAAGGCCGGAAGGAGCGAAGGATGGATGTTGATTATCTTCCCTTCGTAGGCCTTCAGAAGTACGTCTCCGACTATTCTCATATAGCCGGCAAGGCAGATAAGTTCTACCTCTTTAGCATCAAGGACCTTGACTATTTCCTTTTCATAATCCGCCTTGGAGGCATATGAGTGGGGATCGAATACAAAGGTCTCCACACCCATCTGGCGGGCGCGGTCGATTACCGCAGCTCCGGGTTTATCGCAGACCATTACCGCCACCCGAGCGTCGAGAACGCCGGAGGCGCAGGCGCTGGCTATGGCCACAAAATTTGTCCCGGTCCCGCTTGCGAAAACTGCTAGATTATGCATACGCCTTCTTTATCCGTTACTTTTCCTATGACAGAAGCCTTTTCTCCGCAGGCCTCGAGTATTTCAATAGCCTTCGGAGCCTCGGAGGCATCCATTACGGCTATCATTCCGATACCCATATTGAAGATATTGAACATCTCGCGATGAGGGACTCCGCCCCACTTCTCAAGCATCTTGAAGACGGGCAGGATTTCCCAACTTCCCTCGCGTATTTCCAGGCCCTGGCCCTTTTGGAGCACGCGCGGGATGTTCTCATCGAAGCCACCTCCGGTGATATGGCAGATACCGTGGACATCACAACTGCGGATTACCTGAAGCATCTGCTTTACATATATCTTAGTCGGAGTAAGAAGGACTTCTCCAAGCTTGCGTCCGCCAAACTCCGGAATCTCATCCGTATACTTAAGTCCGGCATCGGCAACTATCTTTCGTACGAGGCTGAAGCCGTTGGAATGGACTCCTGTAGAAGCAACGCCTACCAGGACATCTCCGACCTTAACCTTCGAGCCGTCGATAAGTTTAGATTTTTCCACTACGCCCGTAGTATAACCGGCAATATCATATTCGCCGTCGGCATACATGCCCGGCATCTCGGCGGTCTCGCCGCCTACCAGAGCGCATCCGGCCTGGCGGCAGCCCTCAGCGACGCCTGCTACGATAGCCTCAACCTTCGCGGGGATGTTGTGGCCCAGCGCAACGTAGTCAAGGAAGAAAAGCGGCTCGGCGCCCTGGGCGAGAACATCATTGACACACATCGCTACCGCGTCGATGCCTATCGTCGTGTTTGTCCATCGCGAAAGCGATCTTCAGCTTCGTTCCTACTCCGTCTGTACCGCTAACGAGTACGGGCTCCTTTACATTCAGGGCGGAGAGATCGAACATTCCGCCGAAAGAGCCGATATTGCCCATCGAACCGAGCCTGGAGGTCGAAGCAACGTGTTGCTTGATTCGCCTTACTACTTCATATCCGGCCTCGAGATTCACGCCGGACTCTTCGTATGATTTTGCCATAGTTGTTTAGTCTTCGCTGTTTTGATCGTCGTACAATAAGGTAGGATATTCGCCGGTGAAGCAGGCCTGGCAGGGATCCGCGCAGCCAAAGCACGAGTCGCGGGTCGATTCCGGGCTGAGGTAGCCCAGCGAGTCGGCCCCGATCATCCGGCATGCCTCTTCAAGGCCGCGGTTCGAACAGAGCAACTCCTCGCGGGTGGAGGTGTCGACTCCGTAGTGGCAGGGGAAGCGCATCATCGGGCTGGCGATACGGACATGGACCTCGGTCGCGCCGGCATCGCGCAGCAGCTTCACTATCTTAAGGGAGGTGGTTCCGCGCACGATCGAATCGTCTACGAGCACTACCCTCTTGCCGCCCACGATGCTGCGGACCGGGGAAAGTTTCATTTTCACGCCGAGCTCACGCATCGACTGGACGGGCTGGATAAACGTACGGCCTACGTATTTGTGTTTGACAAGGCCCATCTCATACGGGATACCGCTGCCTTCGGCATAGCCCATCGCGGCGCTCAAGCCCGATTCGGGGACACCTACAACCACGTCGGCCTCAACCGGGCATTCGCGGGCAAGGCGACGGCCGGCTTCCTTACGGTAGGCGTGGACATTGCAACCGTCTATGTCGCTGTCCGGGCGGGCGAAGTAGATGTATTCCATCGCACACATACGGTGGCGGCTGTAGCGGGAATAGGTGGTCGAACGGATTCCGTGGGCATCGAGCGAGAGGATCTCGCCCGGCTCGATGTCGCGAATGAACTTCGCGCCCATAATCTCGAATGCGCAGGATTCGCTGCTCACTACGTAGCCCCCGTCCAGCTCGCCCAGACACAGGGGCTTGATCCCGTGTTTGTCGCGGCAGGCGTAGATGCGGCTCGGGGTCATTACAATAAACGCAAAGCCTCCCTCCATCATATTGAGCGCTTTGATAAGATTGACGATTCGGTCTTCTCCTGCCGTCTTCTTGATAAGGTGGGCGAGGATTTCGCTGTGCATGCCAGTCTGGAAGATAACGCCGCGCCTTTCCAGATAATCAGCTATCTGTCTGGAATTGACTACATTTCCGTCCGAGGCTACCGCGAAGTCTCCCCCGCGGTGGTGAAAGAACAGAGGTTCTACGTTCTCGATTCCACCCTGAGCATCGTTGGCGTATTTGACGCTTCCGATTCCCATCTCTCCGGGCATGTGGGACAATTCCCCATTGGTAAAGATCTCGCTCAGGAGACCCAGTCCGCGGTGACGGTAATACTTTCCGGACTCGTCGAAGGTTGCGATTCCGCCTCCTTCCTGTCCGCGATGCTGAAGGTTGTGCAGACCGTAATAGATCCGCGTTGCGGCGTCTTTGACGCCATATACTGCCAAAACTCCCATCTACTGTATGGATTCTAATCTTTCAAGTACTTTGGTGTATGCAGGGACTACGTCTCCGAGATCGAGGCGGAAACGGTCCTTGTCCAGCCTGTCCTGAGTCTCCTCATCCCAGAGGCGGCAGGTATCGGGGCTGATCTCATCGGAAATGATAATCTCTCCGGTATCGGAGGCGCGGCCGAACTCTATCTTAGCGTCTACGAGCTCGATTCCGGCTTTGTGGAACAGCTCGGTAAGGAGACTGCCTGCGCGCCTTGCCATCACGAGCATCTTGTCGAGATCCTCGTAACTGGCAAGCCCCAGGGCTACAGCCTGATCCCTGTTGACAAGGGGATCGCCAAGTTCGTCGTTGTTGTAACACAGGTCCACTATAGTGTTGACGGGTTTGAAGCCGTCTTCCACTCCGAGTTTGGCCGCAAGAGTACCGGCCATACGGTTGTGGACCACCACCTCAAGGGGGATAATCTCAATCTTTCGGCAGAGCTGCTCGCGGTCGTCCAGCCTCTCGATAAAGTGTGTAGGTACTCCGCAGTCGTTCAGATGACCGAGCAAAAATGATGAAATCTTGTTGGTAAGGATACCCTTGCCCTTGAGGCGGGCGCGCTTGACGCCGTTGTAGGCGACTACTACGTCGTTGAAATGGAAGACTACCTGATGCGGGTTGTCATCTGCGTAGATCCGTTTCTCGTTTCCCTCAAAAATTAAATCTTTTTTCATCGGTCTTTTCTGAAATAATGGACTGCGTTTTCAAATATGGGCTGACGGCACTCGCCGCTGATATTCTTGTAAAGGCCTTCCTCGAAGCGCTCGGAATGGCCCATCTTTCCGAGGATGTGGCCGTCCGGGCTGAGGATACCCTCGATGTCGTAGTACGATCCGTTGGGATTGTCCAGATAACGGAACGCTACCTGACCGCGTGAGAACAATTCCCTCGCTTCTTTTTCGCCGACGACGAACTTTCCTTCGCCGTGGGAGAAAGCAATGCTGTGGGTGTCTCCCAGCTTCATTCCCGAGAGCCAGGGAGAGTTGGTAGATGCCACGCTGGTTCTGGCTATAAGCGAGATATGGCGGTTGATATCGTTTCTGAAAAGGGTCGGAGAATCAGGGGTTACGCTGCCGGCCTTCCCGTACGGGAGCAGGCCGCTCTTGATAAGGGCCTGGAAGCCGTTGCATATACCAAGGATAAGGCCTCCACGCTTTTGGAGCGACTCGATTGCGGCGCTTACGCGGGCGTTGCAGATAACGCTGGCGATGAACTTGCCGCTGCCGTCCGGCTCGTCTCCGGAGGAGAAGCCGCCGCAGAACGCGAGGATATGGGATTCTTCTATCCGGCGGCTGAGTTCTTCGATAGACTCTAGAACTTCCTGACCGCTGAGGTTACGGAATATAAACGGACGGACCTCCGCACCCGCCTTTCTGAACGCCTTTGCGGTATCATAATCGCAATTAGTTCCCGGGAACACGGGCATACAGACGATCGGGGACTGGACCGGCTCGCCGGGATAGACCAGGTTCGCAGGATCGAACTTCACGCTCTCAACGGCGGGCGCGGGCTGCTCGAACGCAGGCTTCACTCGCGGCGGGTAGAGCTTGAAATAGCGGCCTTCGTAGGCCTCTTCCAGCTTCTCGAGTGCGATAGACTGGCCATTGATACAGATTCCGGAGGCCGTGACCTCGCCCAGCAGCGTTGCTCCCTCGAGAGGGCAGACGGACTCCAGGACGACGGACCCATAACCCAGCGAGAAGAGCTCGTCTTCCGGCAAGTCGATCTTGACTCCAAGAGCATTGCCCATGGCCATTTTCACCAGGGCCTCGGCGATTCCGCCGTAGCTGAGCGACCAGGCCGAAACGACCTTGCCGGCCTTAATCTGCTCGTGCAGCCAGCTCCAGTTCTTCTTAAGCTGGTCCGTATCGGGCATATAATCGGCCTTGGGGGTATGTTTGAGAAGGTAGAGCTTGTTACCGGCCTTCTTGAGCGGGGTCGAGATGACATCCCTTACATCGACTGTAGTAATGCCGAAGGCAACGAGGGTCGGGGGGACATGGATATGTTCGAAGGTGCCGCTCATCGAGTCTTTTCCTCCGATAGACGGTAGGCCCAAGGCAGCCTGCATCTTCAGGGCGCCGAGAAGGGCGCTGAGGGGCTTGCCCCAGGTGTGGGGGTCGCAGGTCATGCGCTCGAAATACTCCTGGTAGGAGAAGCGCATCCGGCTCCAGTCCGCTCCGGCGGCCGCGACCTTCGTACAGGCTTCGACAACGGCGTATGCGGCGCTGTGGTACGGGCTCCAGAGGGCGAGGTCGGGGTTGAAGCCGAAGGCCATGATGCTGGCGGTATTGGTAAACCCGGCGACGGGGATTTTCTGGACGGAGACCTGGGTCTCGCTGGCCTGGCGCTCGCCGCCGTAAGGCATCAGGACGGTCGAGCGGCCGATCGTAGAATCGAACATCTCTACGAGGCCCTTCTGAGAGGCGACGTTGGGCGAGGCCATCACGGCCGTCATCTTCTCTTCCAGAGAGTTGCCGGCGGGCTTACGGATGAAGGGGTTGCGGTTCTCGACTGCCGAGATCGCCGCCTTCGAAAAGTGGCGGGCGCCGGCGCTGTCGATAAACGCGCGGGTAAGGTCGCAGACTTTCTCGCCGTGGAAGAACATTCTCATACGGCCGGAATCGGTAACATCGGCGACATGGGTCACCTGAACGTTATCGGCCGCGCAGAGCTCCATAAAGCGCTCTTTGTCAGCCGCTTCGATAACGACTGCCATGCGCTCCTGGGACTCGCTTATCGCGAGCTCTGTAGCATTGAGGCCGGAGTATTTGACGGGGACACGGTCGAGGTAAATATCGAGGCCGGCTGCGAGCTCGCCTATGGCTACGCTCACGCCGCCAGCGCCGAAGTCGTTGGATTTCTT
>Ga0247611_10006896_pt1 | contig 14445 bp, 39 predicted proteins | sample 177DNAGHGhighgp2_FD_192422 | JGI IMG/M metagenome (GOLD analysis project Ga0247611, IMG submission 192422) | Sheep rumen microbial communities from Palmerston North, Manawatu-Wanganui, New Zealand - 1770 DNA GHGhigh gp2 | ecosystem: Host-associated > Mammals > Digestive system > Stomach > Rumen...
TTCGGTGTCATAGAATCACCTCGGCTTAATCGTCTCACTTAGAATTTTTCCGACAAGCTGCAGCGCATCCTCATGGCTGAATCCGGCGTTCTCAAATGCGCAGCACATAGCATGACCGAGTTCCGCCATAGCTCCGATTGACGTAATCAACTTCTTTACTTCTTCTTCAGGCACCATTGACTGTACTCCTTTCTCGTACAGATTTGGCAATAGTATCTTTGTCATAAAACTTTCGAATCATGCAGCAGTATTCTTTATAGCAATCAGGACATAATCGCTTTGTAGTAGTGCATTTTGAAATATTATCAAGGTCGTTTTCACTTAATATTTTATCTCCATAGCCCCATCCTTTTGGAGGATCTTCAAAATCTACACTTAGAGTAACCCCTCCATTAAAATCTTTCTTGCCAATATAATGCAGAAACACGAATGATCCGCATCGATCGCAGGTGAGCATCTTACCAAGTCGTTCAGACATTGTTTTCCTCCAGTCTATCGAACTCTCCGTTATCAACCATGCTTTTAATTAATGTGCGCACAGTTTTATTTGTAACATACGCATGGCATCCATTGCAATCAAACTCCTCGCCCCAGGTTTTTTGCTTATAGTCGCAGCATGGAATATAAGCATGCATATCTTGCTCTTCGCTATAAAAGAAGCAATCAGTCCAATGCTCATCTTTTTCTAAATTGCCCATTTTATTCTCCAATCATATTCAGAAACAACCCGAGCAAAGCCATGTTTGTGAAGAACACAGATGCATACACTGCATTTTCTTTTGTCTCGGCTTTTTCGCTTCCTGATCCAACTACTGCCATCATGGAACTTAAAATCAGAAGGATCATTATTAAAATATTAGGCACCTCTTTTCTCTTCTTCCTCCAACGCCTCGATCTCGAAAGTAAGATACTGCCTAGCCTTCTGGAGATCCTCGAGAATATCATTCTTACGTCCGGCTCGAGAGATGTATTTGACCACGCAGCCAAGGTTGTAGTTGAGCTGCCAGTCGCGGATTACATCCTTAGGCTCGTACTTACGTCCTTCGACATAATGCGCGGGATGAGCCACCATGTCACCTTTCGCGTGCTTCGTGATGCATTTCACGCAATCTACCTCATTGGGAACACCCTGTTGAAAGGTGCACTCAATTTTGTTGTCATATCTGCATTCTCGTGTAGGCATAGTTTCCTCCTTACCATTTCCTAATAACTCTGTCATTTCATCAACATCGTAGTTTAAAATATCAGCAATTTTCCGATATGTTTCTTTATTGCGGGGATGAGTTTTATCTTGCTCATATGGGATATATGCACGTCTGCTAATTCCCAATTTAGATGCCATCTCTTCTTGAGTTAGTCCTTGACTAATACGAAGGGCCTTCAATTTTTTGCCAAACGTTATTGAATTTGGCATAACATCCTCCTACCACATTCTGTGTTTATTAATATCACTGAGATCTTTCTTCTTTACCACATATGCTAATGCAGAAATGGACATAGCTATAGTAGCCAAGGCAGAAGCGGTAGGATATCCACGAATCGCCCAACCTAAGGCATTTAGGCCAAAGGCAATTATCATAATATACTCCATCATTCTTCCTCCGGTGCTAGCAGATGATTGCCACAATGCGGGCAAAAATGGTAAAGGATGATCTCCTCGTCGTCGGCCCTTACCGCCTCGTCACAATAAGGGCAAATATAACGTTCCGAATAGTCTTCGTCCTCGATCCATCTTTCGACGGTCTTCATAAACATGGCCATTCTACATCCTCCTTTTCTCTTTTAACGATTCTGTCGAAGCAGTCATTAAGGTTATTTGCGATCTGGACTGCCTGTTTTACAGAATTGGCTTTGGTCAGGTAATATAAATTACCGCCAAACACAACCCAAACAGGACATTTGCCAGACTCGTCGGTTCCTAAGTCGCAGCCAAATCCCTGGGCAAGCTCTACGTCCATGTACTCGATACTATCTTTACTCACGGTGAACACTCCCGATTCATATATTTGCACCTTAAGCTCCTCTTTCACGGCGAATCCTCTCAATTCTGGCCTTACTGACTTCAGGATTCCACCCGCAGCCGAAACAACAGGTATAATCCTTTGTCTTCGTTCCATTCGGTTTTTCGACAAAATAATCGTCACAGGCAATGGTCTTGCAGAAAGGGCAATTGGTTTTGGGGAGCAGCGGTGCATTTTCATTGATCATGGCTTTGTCCTCCTTAAATTTTTAGCCAAAATATAAAGAAAGAGCCTATGTTTCCATAGACTCTCTCCTTGCCAGGATATAGTTTTGCTTGATTAGGAGTTTACCCACTCAGCCAAGCTTCCTGCGAGATGCTCGTTGAGCTTGTTCTCGATGATCGCCGTGCCAACCACGTAGCCAAGAATCACCAGAACAGCTCCGGTAAGCTTTGCAATATACTTGATTTTCATTTGATTTACCTCCATTTTTAGTTTTATTATTTCCTCGCTATTATAGAGGCTGTAAAAATTGCGAAAGCCAAAGCCCGTGCTTAAATATCACACGAGCTTTAAGCTTTTATTCAGTAATTTGCTATGTCATGACGAATGAGCTTGCTCCATGCTGCATCGATGTCCTCATCGGAAAAGCCCATCATCTTGAGCTCTTCATCTGAGAAATCGGTAAGCATAGCTTCGATCATTCCGATCATTCATGTCACCTCCCTTCTATATAAGGAAGTGTAAAAGTTGCGAAAAATAAAAAAGAGCCTATTTTTAGGCTCTCAATTTGTGCTTGCCGTAACTGATCAGAATCTGCCACTCCTTGTCCAGTGCTTCATCAATTTTCTCCAGATGTGCATTCATCAGAGCAGCATCTACATCACCGCGTCTGAGCGTGCACTCTGCGCTATTGACTAAGCATGATCCAAGCTGAACAGCTTTCTGAGCATCATCAAGCTCTTTTTGAGTCATAATATAATAGCTCTTTTTTCCGATTTTAATCTCTTTCATGAGATCACCTCCCTATTATATGAGAGGAAATATCTGCGAAAAAAGAGCCCTTGTTAGAGCTCTTCTTCTGCTTTTTTAATCAATGCATCACCCATATTTATTAGTTTGGTAACGATCTTATTGAAAAAGCTGCAATACACGTCATAGACTTTTCCTCTCGCCAGACACGGAATAGGAGCGAACAGCACCATAACTGTCAGCACCATAAGCAGCATCCATGCGATTGCAAGCAGTCTAAGTACAATAAAGCACATTTTCATTTTACTACCTCCAAATATAATTTTTATGGTTTTGCCTTGCTATTATATGGAGTGTAAAATATGCGAAAAAAAAGAGCCTATGTTTTAGGCTCTAAAGAATCAATAATCTACACTGAATAAAATATCGCGGGCATTTGAAATTGCATTTCTTGTGTCGGCAAGTTGGCTATCAATATCATCTACTTCCTTCTCCATATACTTATGTATCTGGGTTGTGAGCTCGATAATGTGTGATTTTGCTGCAGAACATGAATAGCGTGCATCAACGTCCACTAATTTACGCAATGCGATGTATTGTTCTTTACTTAAAACATAATACTCTTTTCCAAAGATTTTAATCTGCTTTATACAGATCACCTCCCTATAATAGGAGATGGAAAATATGCGAAAAAAGAGCCCTCCGAAGAGAGCTTCGTGAATATCATTCCTCAAACTGCTTCCAATAGCCATTTGGATCCGGCTCGCCATATCCAGGCGGCTCTTCCTCTCCGTAGATGGCCTCATACTCGCTGATCTGGTAGACCTCTTCAGATCCGTCATCGAACAGCGTGTGCATGTAATAGTTTCCATCCATGCTGAACTCGCTATACTGGTCTAAAGGATTTTTCTTGCTCATGGCTGAAACCTCCTTTTCAAATGTAAAATGAGAATATCACATTTGAAAAAGAGAAGCAATGTATTTTCTGTGAACGAGGAGTTTTAAAACGCATTTTCCCAAGGCTGCTTTGGAAGAGGCTTCATACGCAGAGCCCACATGACTGAGCGAACGGGAAAGACAGGATAATTCTCTTCTGTAGCATGCTCTTCAAACCAAGCAGCAAACTTAGGATGCAAGTAAATATCATTGGCCACCCAGTAGTCTATCCGATCCCAATAAAGGCATTTGCCGACAAAGCGCTTTTGAACCAAGATCACGCCTTTCCCGTCTTTCTCAAACAATGTCCCGAACAGATGAATATCATCGTGCATCTCAATCATACGTTCGTAGATAGGCTTTCCATATTCAGTTTTCTCGTAGTGGTATTTCATGTGAAATACAAAAAAGAGAAGCCTTGCAAAAGACTTCCCTTTTTGAACCAGCTTTAGGATTACCTAAAGTTATAGACATCCTTGTCGATGATTCCTTGATCCTCCTTGATCTGCTTCAAGGCCTCGATCTGGTCCGCTTTGGACTTACTTCTGAGCGCCTCCTGACCGATTGCGAAACCTCCAGTGATGACTGCAACAAGGACCATTCCATAGAATCTCATCTTCTCTCCGAAATTCCGAGACTTAGTCTCAGCCTCTCGAGAGAGTCGATTCTCCTCCAGGGAAATATCCTTGCTCAGCGCATCCTGAAGATTACGCAATTCGGAAGAGAGCTCACTATACTCCTTTGTACCAGGTTCAGTTTCCTCGATTTTGTCAAGGACCTTGGCGATGTTCAGTTCCAAAGTTGCTCTATCCATTTAGTTACCTCCTTAAATATTTGGTTCTATTATGGGGACTGAAATTGTTGCGAAAAATAAGTAAATTTATTATGAATTCCGCTGCGCCAAGCTATATACTTCGCCGCACTACGATCTTCCAATTTCCATAAAATTTCATTGGCGTCAAGCTCCCTGATAATTCTTAGTCCATTAGTACAGCATTTATCAGGCCCTTCTTCTACATCGCCAAATGCTTCCACTTCTGCAATATGGATTTGATTTAAATCTGGTCCGTAATACTTAAACACATCGTCCAATCTCCTGCAAAAATGCATACCATGTCTGCATAATTTTACAAAATGCATAGACTGAAATTCGCCAGGACAATAATATTGCGTACCAAGGCAAGTCCAATCGCTCTTAAATGCTTTATAACCATAGATTTTGTTCGGTGATTTATAAAACATGGTATTATCTGGCATCATTAGTAGACTCATTTTCGGCCCGTTCTTTCTTCGTATGTGAATCTATCTTGCGGTTCGTCACTAGGAAAAACATCAAAATTTCCTATAGTTTTTACATGATGCTGGTTTGCCAAGAGCATAGTGACACTAGCAATATTTCCATTTGGAATTTGTGTCGTAAACGTTCGCCCATCATCGTATGTAATTCTAATTTCCATTATTTCCAGCCAATCCTTTCATCTTGTGGAGATGCTATATGTAAATCTATCTTTCGGTTTGCCACAAAGAGGAATGTTAACGTTGCTTATAGCGGCATTATCAATATTTCCATTTAGAATTTGTTCAACATTGGCAATATTTCCATTTGGAACTTGCGTAACAAATGTTCGCCCATCATCATATGTAATTTTAATTTCCATACTCAACTTCCAGAAATATCTTCCTTCAACTCATTGGTCGTGATCTTAACCGGCTGCAAAGTCTGAGGCAAGAACTCCAACTCATAGGCGTACGGGCTTACCTCTGTGCCATTCAGATCCTCGACAGTGTACATGGTGTACTCATTGAGGTAGATGAAGTGCTTCTGATAAACACCTTTCTCGACCTCGACCAAAACCACAAGTTCGCTGTGGCTATTATTTTGCAGAGACATCTTGCCTGTCATCTGCATAAGCACGGTGTCTGTGCGAATGTTGAATACAGTGATGCGGCGAGTTACGTTGAAATTGTCAGCCTCTTTACCTATATTGTATGAAACTTTATCAGCTTCTCTTTCGACGCAACTTGCCATGGAAAGCGCCATGATGATAACCATAACAATGAGAATGATTTTCCTTTTCATTTTCCAACCAATCCTTTCATCTTCTGTAAAATGTAATTTGTTTGTGCTGCTTGGGCCAGTTGAGTCTGTGCAATAATAATCTGATTATTTAGATGCAATAAACGAGTTTCAATCAATAAGTCGTAATGATGGGTCCCGCAATACTCACAGACCAAACCAACAATTGGCGCACCACAGTTTGGGCAGTTTGTCATTTCCAGCCCATCCTTTCGTCTTCTATAGCCCCCATTTTAAATATGCATAGCAACAGTATTAAGGTGATCATCAGTTTGTATAATCTCCTTGGCCAGTATGGTCTGTAAAATTAGGTTTTATGTCTCTATTCGGGTTGAATGCATCACGCTGCAAAGCAATAATCGTTGCATATTCACCATCAGCTATGTAAAGGCGTCCTCCACGTAGTAAATGAGCAATATCGCTTTCTGAAAGAGTAAACTCTCGATGACCCCACAAACCATCGACTATATCTCCAACGTCTACTTGGCGACAGACATTCAGTGCGTCATAAACAGTCTCATCAATCTTTACTAAACCCATAACTAAGCCCATAGTATTATCCTCCTTATAGCCTAATAATCACGATTCTCGGATGATCGGGGTTCTTCTGATAGACTTTAATAGGTCTATCAAAATGCATTAAAGGAAGCTTGTACTTCAATGAGCACAGGCTTCCTTCAGTAAGTAAATACGGGCCATCATAGACCAGGAAATAGCAGTTGGTGGTTTCAGGGATGTCGGAAATGGTCTCCGGGATTACTTCCTCCAGCTCTTTTTCAGTTTGCTTAGCCAGGATCGTGGCATATCTAGAAGCCATTAACTTACCTCCTCCATTTCGTCAGTATGCTCCTTAAGTTCAGCCACCTTTGCCTCTGCGATGCTAAGGCGCTTAAGAATATCACGCTTAGCCTTGTCAGACTCAGCGATATATCCTCTGAGCATGGCATTCTCTTTCTCAAGCTGCTCAGCTCGGATCACCATAGCATTCACCGCTTTGGACTGGCTTGCTGCAATGATCTGCAGACGCTCGATTTCACGATTCTTATTAGTCTTCATCGTGTCATATTCCCACATTTGTTTGCGGATACGACCTTTGCCAAAGAGATCAGTCAATTGGATCTTGGTGTTTTCGCGGATACGGTCTTCAAGAGTTTTAGCATATGCCATTTTGAATTTCCTCCTTTGTTTGATCCGCAAGCCCAAGTAAATGAAACTCGCCATCTTCACCTTTAAAGTAAACGGCGTTAAGCTTCATATTTGCCATTGCATATTTATCAAAAATGGACTGTTGAACGAGAGAGCTTGTCGGCTGAAAAATGCAAATCTTTTTGCTCATTATGTCAATTCTAACCTTTCACCATAATTATTGGTCGCACGCCATTAGAGCATCCCAAAATCTTCTTGAAAGGATTTCCTTCTTTTTCATCTTTTTCTTCCTGAATAGGGCAATTATCTAAAAGTTCGCATTCTTTGCAATAAGTAATGCCATAAGAATGCTCTATTTCTTCTAATGTTTTATGTTCGTTCATACTTATTCCTCTTCCTCCATTTCAAATGCCCCGCAAGTCTCCCAATCTCCAGAGTGCCCTTCAATACATATAAACATGTACGGTCCTTGAAAATCATAAAAAATATCCGAGCATTTTTTGCAAAACAAGCAGCATTTGTCCGGAGCGAAGCATCTAAAGTGCTCTCCCTCATAGAGTCTCATTTTTTTTTGAATTTCCTCCTTATCGATCTCTGAAATTGTGTAATACGTCTTTTATCGTGTCGTTATTTGCTACATCTGGGTCGATATCAATGCACAAAACGTCTTTTCCTATAAGTTTATGTCTGAATGGTACTGCCACAAATTCGGCTTCAATCTTAAGTTCTTGCCGAACTTGCTCGTAACGTCTATTATTAGCGTACAAGTTATATGAATTATTTTTGGCAGTTAAGTCGGCGCTAATAGGTATAATTTTAAGCAATTTGATGTGGCCCAAATGGTCTCGTACTTTTACGAAAGTAGGCCGATTCATGTCAAAACATGCCCAATCAAGAAAGACCGACCCACAATATGGGCAAATATCACTTTGAATAGGTGTTCTGCAATTGGGGCAATTAAGCATCATGGTCCTCCTTTACTTTTTCACCAAAATTCTGTCATAGCCAACGAATCTGCTTATCAAACGAAACTTAGTGCCTTTTGGAATCTCATCATGCTTACGGAGATGTCTACGAGCTGCTTTGAAACTGCGGATACTCCAATTACTGGTAGATCTCCAGCCAGTGCACTTCTCAACAGGCTTCCACATCTTGGTCTCATGCTCATACCAAAGCCAGTCATCCCAATCATAATCATCCCAAAGATGCTCGAGACCTATGAATTGGTTATTCATTTTCATATGCTAGTCTCTCCTTACCAAATACCAATTAGATGAGTAATAATTGCTGTAAGACTTGCGGACATAATAACGAAATTCCAAGCAGGAATAGGGCGTCCATGGACGGCGAGTATGATGTTAACTGCCGTGAACCAAATGCCGAAAAATATTGCGATAATGAACAAGATTGTAGCCATTTTCCTTTCATCCTCCTTAAAACACATAATCTACAATTGGTGCATAGTTGCAATTGAAATTCAGAACTATGTTGTCTAGAGCATGATCGGAATCCATGGTGTACGTCCTAATCACAGAATCTAGAAAGTAAATATCAGTATCACCAGAGCGCTTACTCCATCCATAGTTGTGCCCGATCTTCGTCTGATTAATGCCAAGCCAGTCGAGAATTTCATTCAGAAACACATATCCACGGCAAGCGAATAAGTCATTGAAATAATTCTGAGTTGCACGCAGAAACATAAAATTTTCGAGGGTATTCTCCCGCCAACATATTTCGGAGGTATATTTGCTGAAAATGATTCTGAATCCATATCTTCTGAGATCATCACGCTGAAGTTTTTCGGAAACATCATAGCCATACATTGAATACAGCTTTCCAAATAATCCTTTCATTTCATCCTCCTTAAAATATAATGATGGTGCCGGCCATGGGGATCGAACCCATAACTTCGCGATTATAAGTCGCGGCCTCTGCCAATTGAGATAGACCGGCATAAAGAAAGGAGCCTGAATCCAGACTCCTCCCGATTGTTACTTCTTTCCCTGGAGATCGCAGGCCACTTCCATGCAGAGGAGAGCGCCCTTACGACCCATGCCCTTGAGGGACAGCAGGTCTTCGATGCGCCAGTTTACCAGCTCGGTGTTCTTCACCAGATTGTAAACCCTCTTGGCTTCGGTTTTGCTCGCAGCATGCTTCTCAAACAGCTCGAGCATGGTGTTTTCGTTGCAAATCATGATGATTGCTCCTTCCATTTTGAATTTCTGAATAGAATTTGCCGAAGGCATTTTTATTTAAACTTGATTGCAGATCACTGTCGGCATTAATCAAGTTGAAATACTAAATGAGCATATGGGCCGGGTTCGAGCCAACATTGATCTTTGGCACTGCCCTATCCTATTAGGACCACCATATGCTCCTCGCCTAAGAACCTGGTAAGAGGCGAGTCTAAGACCTCAGCCTACATTCTCTTCGGCATGCCTTAGCTTTTTTGCGCGCTCCAGGACTCTGGTGCCGCAGAAGGGACTTGAACCCTCATGACTGTCGCCAACGGATTTTAAGTCCGTCGTGTATGCCAGTTCCACCACTGCGGCTTATGCGTAGTTTGTTTCTTTCTTATTTGGAATGAAATCGATAAATACTCCACTATAGCCAGATGTGCGAAGAGGAACTAAGGTGCCATCTGGAAGTTCAGCCATAAGCCGGCCATTATCCATCGCCATGATTTTAACTTCTTCCATCACAGAGCCTCCTTTACTTCAAAAGAAACCGAGATCTTCTTTCCTTTAAAGAGATCAGATACGTATTGGATAATGCCAAGGTCAATATGATCCATAATGATGCTGAAAGACTGTACGTCCGTAGAATCTTCAGTCGTCTCGACATACTCGGGATTGCCAACAGGCTCTCCGGGATTATCCCATTCGAGGCCAATAGCCTTCTCAGCATCTTCGCGAGTCATGCCGGTTTTCTCGATAAAGACCTCGTCGATCTTCTCGGGAGGCATGGGGATATTGTTGCTGGCAAGCAGCGTAACAGTGTCAATTGCCTCAGCGACTTTCTCCTCGAGAGTGGGCTCTGCAGCCTCTTCACTCGACATGTCTTCGCCATCGCCAGTTCTGCTCTCATTTTGAATTTCGTCGCGGTTAGGCCAAAGATCTTTTTCCATTGCTTCTTTCAGTTTCTTCTTACCAGGAAGAAGAGTCTTTCCGATATTCGGATTCGGCATGTTAATATACTGCAAAGAATCACGACGCTTAAGAAACGTATACAACTGTGTAGATCGCTTGCCGAATACTACTTCTGCCACAGCTGAAAACGAGCAATTGAATCTCGTCATGATCGAGTTGACATACTTCGTCTGGTATTCATTTGGCAGTTTCGTAAATTCGTCCCAGGAATACCATTTGTTGGGGTTATAGCTCATTACCTCTCCGTTCAATGCCTGTTTCTCCTTTTTAGTCATATAGTCGCTTGGGAATTTGCACTTCTTACTCTTGCTTCCGCCTTTCTTGTGGAAAGCTCCTCTACCTGCTGCCTTCTTTTCCTTGATGTCCTGCCGATAGATGAATTCCTCATCAGACATCCAAGCCATTACTTTTCCTTCCCCTCTTAAAATTCACGAACATTTCCGACGAATAAATCGACAAAACTAATTAACGATACATCATGGCCATTTTCTTTCAGTATTTTCTTATATTTATCAACTAAATCTCCGTGATAGCCAATAAAACGCCCAGGGCTTTTGGTAATAATGAAAAGCTTATCTCCATCTTTATGAACCGCCACAGTTTCCTCCCAAGATCCAATTCCAATTTCGTCTTTCCAGTCCGCGACGATTTCTTTAATAGTCTTCATTGCTTTACTCCTTTCTCGCTTATAGTCATAACCGCATTCCTCACTTTGTTCGGCATGAAAATAGAAGGAGCCGTGTAATACGACTCCTCATCCGGTTTATAACTTTGGCGTTCCGCCCTTCTTTAGCAGCAAACATAGCGCTACCACAGCCAGGCCAACAGGGCCAAAGATGTAATAGGCAACTGCCGCTCCAAGAGCAATAATCAATGCTTTCTTCCCAGATTCAGTTAACATACGCAACTCCTCCTATTTTATATATTCTGGTTCTCTATCTTAGACCCTGTATTTTTTGCGAATATCATTTTGCCACATGTTTTAGACCTGTGCGTACTAAAGTTGAGGAGCTCTGTATAGAACTCCTCGCCTTTGTCAGAATGTGAATTGCTGGTTGTGTCCGCTGATCATGCCCTGAGCCATCAAGTCAAGAAACTTGCTGATCAAAGCCTTCATCTGAAACACTCCTTTCAAATATAATTCTTTCTATAAGGAGCGTTGTATTTTTTGCGAGCATAAAATATAAAAAAGAAGAATAAGAGCCGGACGGACTCGAACCGTCTCTGAATGGCCACGTCGCATTTCAGCGCAACTTTACTTGTTCCAATTCCATTCAGGTTTCTTCCTAAGCGGATTTCCTCTATTCTTCATTAAGTGCATTGTAAAAAATGCGAAGGATAGTAAGCTTCAAACTTACGTCTCTACGACCTGGATATGGCCGTAGCGTTCTACTATTGAACTATTATACGGTCTGCCCCTCCCAGGGTGAGCCTGGCATAACCCAGCTCTTCCGATCTCCTTCATTAGAAGAGCTGTATTTATTGCGAGGCAAAATATCATCCCAAAACTTCGTTAGCCATCAAAAGAGTCTTCCAAAACTCCGTTATGGGCCAAAAAAGAGAACCCATGTATTTTGCACGGGCTCTCTTAATTAATTTATGCTCTAATATTGCTCATCACAATATTACGTCAATGTTCCGCCTCGGGCTCCTCGGGCATCATCACTTTTTCTTTGAATGTTTTGGGCACAAGTCCTTCAGGAAGCTCGACATCAAGTCCAGCTTTAATAGCCAGCTCATACTCATAGAAAGTCTTAGGTTCACCAACCTGTGCAAATTCATAGCCATTAATTGTTGCAATAGCCCATTCTTTAAATGTCTTAGGAGTGCTCGTCATTTGAATATTTTCAGACTCATCAAACGCCATTTTAGTTTCCTCCGTTTATTCTTTCTTAGTCAGCTGAGCGTTGGGGTCAACCTTCAGTTTAATAGTCTTCTGCTTACTGACATCCTCAACCGGGGTATCGACCTGCAGGAGCCACTTGGTATTCTCGCCGGAATCATCGATCAGCAGCTTACCATCAACGTCCGCCACTTCAGGCAGACCGGTGACAATGCTGGTGAGGATAGAATACACGGCGGCAACACCAGCCACGGACAGCATCTTCAGCCACTCGATTTCGCTGAACATGGCGCCAACAGTGATAAAGCCCAGAGCAGTCTGAGCAAAGGTCTTGACAGCACGGATCGCAGCGGCAACAAGCCATTCTTTCGTGAACTTCATCATGTTAATCAACCTACTTTCTGCTCGACAATGGAAAGTCGAGAATTAATGTTTTCGATTTTTTCTTCTACAACCGGCATACGCTGGGCAAAATTATTATGCTTCTGAACTTCGCCAGTAAGGCCATCGATTTTAGTATTAGTAATAGCCTGTGCTACACGCATTTCAGTAGCCGTCTTATTTGAGGCGATAATAGCGGCGATGATCGCAGAAATAATGCCGCAAATCCCGCCAATAAGCGCAACGATAATTGCTTCGGACATGGCACTTCTCCTTTCTTAAAATATCAAAGATTCAAAAGCGCAGTCCAAGTATTTGCGCCAATTTCGCCATCGACTAAGAGATTAGATTTGCGCTGGAATTCTTTTACAACCTCTTCGGTTTTTGCACCGAATTCGCCATCGTAGATTTCAAGATCGTTATGATCTGTCTTTCCGCCGCAATAGAATCCACGTTCTCCAAGAAGAATCTGAGCAGCTTTGACGTAGCCACCTTCGCTTCCCTTTTTCAGCAAAGGAATTCTGGGAGAGCACATCTGAACTGGCTTGGCAATAACCGGCACTTCGATCACTACGGAAGGAGTGCTGTGAGAAGTCTCGTTGGAAACAGGTTCCTGCGTCGGAGTCCCCCAATCTGGGCGGCCGTAGCCATAAATGGTGCTGTAATTCAGTCGGTAAGTCCGTTTGCCAACCATATCCGAAGTATTGCCTTCGACAGTCACAACATAGTTGGATGTCACTTCAATGACTAAGCCAGTATGCCAGGCATTATTAGGACCGGTGCCAAAAAAGATCTGGTCACCGGTCTGAGGATTATTAATATGGAATTGGCCTTTATTGCGGAAATACTGAGCGCTGAAGCTACACCCGGCACCAGCAGATCGGTCAGGCTGGCAAAGCAGGAACTGAGCCGCTGCTCTGCCATAGGCCTGCACGAAACACCAGTCGACAAACACGTCGCACCAGGCAAAGCCGTTTTTAGAGCCATTGTAGAAGCTGTTCAGACGGTCAAGATCTCTTGCATACTTAGTCCAGTTCTTATCGCCTGTATTGGCAGTAGGATCGTCTAAGTCTGCATTACTATTCTTTTCTTTGTAACCAATCTGAGAGATCGCCAGGTCGATTACTTTTTGTTTGTCGTAGTACATCGTATCGCCTCCTCTCTTCGCCGCCCAGGGCCTGGGCGATCAGCCATGTGGTCAGTAGTCTCATGCTATTGACTTCAATCCTGCCGTGTACACCTCATCTGCATTACGCATATTTGTTTAGAATCCAACCGCCGATTGTCCGTGCTACTGCTTGCGCGGTCATATTTGAGGACGGGAGCAGAATCGCATACATTGCGTCGATAAACTCAATCTCATCACCAGTGCTGAACACCGCACCGCTACCGCCAATTGCATCACTCGGCTTGAACGTGATGGTCTTATGCAGATCGGTGATGTAATCCAAAGCCGTAACGATGGTCAGCACCTTTGTCGTGGACGCGGGAACAATCTGAACATCTGCGCCCTGTTCGTACAAAACGCGGAAATTCTGCTGTTCATAATTCATAGGGTAATATGTCGGAACTTCAAACGCGATTGCGTGTGTCGCGGAAGTGACCGTATCCGTGTTCGTTCCACCGTCGAGGACGGTTTTTGCTATGTTCATCAATTCAAGCATTGCGTCAAACCGCCCGGCATCAGTAGACGCGCCGTGAATTGCTCCTGCAACTTGCTTTCCGTCTACATCGCAAAGGCAGACAAGCGACAAGTCGGGATCCCAATGTCCAGTTTTGCCGCCGAGAATCGGGTAAAGTGCTTCAAGTTCATTGTCTCTGACTGTAGTCGTTACAGTGACAGTTCTATTTGTGCCCTTAATAGGGATTACGCGAGAGTTTTTCGACCAAACTTCAGCCATTTCTTTGCTACCACTCGCAATAACGACAAGCCGCGCCATATCTCTAACGGTTGTTTGTGTCGCATAGCTATTTCCGGCA
>Ga0247611_10006897_pt1 | contig 14444 bp, 12 predicted proteins | sample 177DNAGHGhighgp2_FD_192422 | JGI IMG/M metagenome (GOLD analysis project Ga0247611, IMG submission 192422) | Sheep rumen microbial communities from Palmerston North, Manawatu-Wanganui, New Zealand - 1770 DNA GHGhigh gp2 | ecosystem: Host-associated > Mammals > Digestive system > Stomach > Rumen...
CACAGCGAACTGGACGCATGACCAGACGAGAGAATCAGCGACTTGATGCCAGCAGGCTTCTGATCTATCGCATACGCAATAGCCTGCATGGCGCCCCACGACTGTCCGAGAAGGTGAACGGCGTCCAAATGAAGATGTTCGCGGATAGCGATGAGTTCGTCAATCCATGTCTTCAATGTCCACAGTTCTGGATGCCCGTCGAGATAAGAATTGCCGCAGCCGATCTGGTCGTATGAGATGACTTGCCGACCAGTATCGGCGATGCAGTCGAGCACCTCGAAATAGTTGTGTGTACTGCCCGGACCGCCGTGAAGCAGTAACAAGGGAGCCTTCTCTGAAGGTTCGCCTACGATACGATAATAGGTCTGGTAACCCATAAAGGGCATATAGCCCTCAGTGATGCGATTGTTCATAATAATATTCAACGTTTTTAGTTATCTTCCGTTTTAGGATGCGAAAATACGGAAAAAACTCCATATCTGCATGCTTTCAAGGGATTATTAACCTTGATTGTCTTTTTCTTGTATGTCTTAATAAATAGGTATTTATGGTGATCTTCGGTGTAACAACACCCACTCTATCCTTTCGGGAGTGAATGCCGCAGAAGTCGCTTCGTGATGGTCCAAGCCTTCCAGTCGCTGGAAGACGGCATTGCCTCCGAACAGGTTGATGTCATCGATCAATTGCTTCACTTGTTCGGATCTCGTTTCTAACGTACCTCGTGTACAAATTATGGGAGTACGAGCCAATTGTGTGGTATTATATCCCCGATATCCTCCCGATGCCACCATGGCTGCGGCAAAATAGTCCGGATTGTCGGCAAGCAGATACCAAACGCCTTGACCGCCCATCGACGAGCCGAAAACGTAGATGCGCGTAGAGTCCACACCGAACTCACTCACATAGTAATCGGCTAAAGCCTTGACATACTTATTGTAGGCTTCGCACTTCTGCGGCTCACGAGAGCGACGCTCACCTGACGAGAGGCGACCGCCACGATTGCGCTGCCGTGGAGCATCTCCGTTCCAAGATGCGTTGCCCGGACATTGCGGCACAAGAAAATATGCTTTGACGCTGTTCCCGTTCAGGTAATCATAAATCTTGCCAACAGCAGGCGTTTTCATCTGTTTTTTATTGTCACTTCCACCCCCGCTACCGCCATGCAGGTAAATGACCAAGATCGGTTGAGCGGTTTCTTGGGGAACGGTCAGCACTTCGCGATACCTTATTTTTTTCCCATCGAGTTTGGCTGTCTTATCGGCAAAGACTTCAAGCAAGTCTGATTTTGTTTGAGCATTTGCACCAAACAACAGTGAAGTGAATATCACCATTATTGTAAATGAAATGATTCTGTTCATGTTGCAAATTTAGGTATTTTCTGTGAAAATCAAGCCTTTTTTCCTGTGGTTTAGAGTTGGGTATTCAATGTGACTGAGATATTCTATCGATTTTAGTTTGTGGCAATTGTGGTGCAAGTCGAGCGCAACGCCAAGCAGTCTTGAGCGTTGCCGAGGCGTCGACCACAATCGCGGTAATTTATTTACCGCAAAGGCAGGTTTCCCATGTTAAATGTTAAAAGACACAAGATTTTCCCCAAAAAAGATGTCGATTCATGTAGTTTTTTGATATATCTTTGCGTCTAAAGTCTAAAGAAAAAATTAATAACCAATAAATACGAGACATTATGGAACCACAAGAATTAACCAATGAGAGAGACAGGCTCTTTGAAAATTACAAGAGCTACTTCTCAAGGCAGGCCAAAACAAGCACAATAACCTTTGTCATTTTTTGCGTGCTTGCTGGATTGTGTATATTCAGTGCAGTTATCGGGTATTGGGACTGGCTAATCGGTATTGTAGGTTGTATTATATTCTTAGTTGCAGGGATTCATGACGTGATTTGGTACCCAAAGCTTGCCAAAGCGGACGATGCACAAGAACTCTTAACCATCTACGACAAAAAGAGAAAGATTGAGAAGTGGACTACTTTTATTCAAGCACTATTCATAATTGCCATCATTATTATGCTAGTCATTTTTAAAGTAGATATATCAACAGTCATTTTTTCGGGCGCAATATTGTGTTTATTGTTATCTTTTAGATTTTTGAAAGATCCTGAAATGAAAGGTATCGAATGGTTGCGTGAACTGGTGCAGAAATCCTAAATAGTGTCTGCAAGAAATAAAGCCGAGCGTTTCCCTTTTAGGGGATCGCTCGGCGCGGTTCCGTGAGGTGGGGGCGGCTCCCCACCTTGACAAAATTACTTTGGCGTCATGGGTAGGCAAAAGAAAAAGGTTTTGTATCTTTGCGGAAATTTAAAGACTTATAATCATGGGATTTTTCTATCAGTTGATTGGCACACCATGATGAGCGGTGTGCCCGGGAAAAGTCCTTTCCAACAACCCATATCTATTAATATTGATGCCAATGAGAATGAATGCTAAAGTGTTGGTGATGATAATCGCTTTTGCCGCCATGGGGCTGGCAACCGCCAGTGCACAAATCACACAGGAGCAGTTGCGGACCGGAAGTGACGAACAACTGCTGAGGGAATGGACTAAGGTGCTTGCCAGTGATGAGTTTGGCGGTAGAAAGCCCATGACACCCTATGAGGACAAGACGGTGGACTATCTTGCCAGGCAGTTGGAGGTAATGGGTTTGGAGCCTGCCTTCAACGGCAGTTGGTTCCAACCATTTGAGATGATAGCCGTCACCGCTAAGCCCGTAGGCGGCAGGCTCACGGTGAGCGGCAAGAAGAAATCAACGCTCCGCTATCCCGATGATTTGATTATCTGGACGACCCGCGCCACCAAGAAGGTTGACCTGAAGAAGGCGGAGTATGTATTCTGCGGTTTTGGCATCAATGCGCCTGAGTACGGCTGGAACGACTACGAGGGCATCGATGTAAAAGGCAAGATCGTGGTCGTGATGGTCAATGACCCCGGCTTTTATGACAACCAACTATTCCGAGGACGCAATATGACCTACTACGGTCGTTGGTTATATAAGTTTGAGGAGGCACAGCGTCAGGGTGCTGCCGGTTGTCTGGTGCTCCACCATACTGAAGCCGCCAGTTACGGGTGGCACGTCTGTGTGAATGGCCACCTGAGTAACAATCTCGCCATCTATGACCCGGAGACCCGCAACGCTGGTGAATTGGCCGTCAGGGGGTGGCTACACGAGGACGGTTGCCAGAAACTGTTTCTTGCGGCCGGCATGGATATGGACAAGGCGCTGGCTGATGCCAAAAAGCCAGGCTTCAAGAGTTTTCCCTTGAATGTGAAAGGTGATGTGAAGATGAATGTGACCTACGGCATCCAACAGACCCGCAATGTGGGCGGCATCCTGCGAGGGAGCGGTCAGGAAGGTGAGGCCGTGGTGTTCTGTGCCCACTGGGACCATCTGGGCATCGGGAAAGCCGATGAGCACGGTGACACGATATACAATGGTGCTGCCGACAATGCGTCTGGCATGGCTGGAGCCTTGCTCGTCGCCAAGAAATTCAAGGAGATGCCCCAGCCGCATCGAGACCTGCTATTCATCTTCCCCTCATCTGAAGAGAGCGGTCTATTCGGCTCGGCATATTACTGCGACCACCCAGCCGTACCGATGGCGAAGACTGTGGCCTGCCTTAATTTTGAGAGCATAGGCCCTGCCGAGCTGACGCGCGATGTCGTGATTTTGGGTGGCGGGGAAAGCGACTTAGACAATTATTATGTGGCTGCCGCTGCTGCCCAGGGCAGGTATATCTATTTTGACGACGACAACTCCGACGGATGGTTTTACCGTTCCGACCACTATAACTTCGTGAAAAAGGGCGTCCGTGCCGTGGTGCTGGAGAACGGCCGCCAGCCTGTGGACGTGAGCAAGCCCAACAAATATCCCATGCCGGTGTGGTATCACAAGCCCTGTGACGAGTACCGTGAGGATTGGGACATCAGCGGCACATTGTCCAACGTGAACCTGATCTTCAGCGTAGGTCTGTCCTTATCAAACAATTCCCGATAAGGCATTTCGAGTTCTGATTGAAGGCATTATCTGTATCTCTGACTTTAATTGGCTTCGATGTATCTTATCTCTCGTTCCCGCCATTATTGCATAGAGCTACCAGCCGGGAGTAAAGAGGACGGAGGCACCGATCTGTTAAAGTCATGTTAAAAGTGTCATTTTCTCTTGACTCGTCCCTAAGGGCACACATTAACTTTGCTCTCACTTAGCAATTGCTTCATAATATCGCGCGATATGAGTAAGAAAACAAGGTTAAAAATCGGAGAGTTCTCCCAGTTGATGCAAGTCACAGTAAAAACTTTGCGTCATTATGAGCAAAAGGGTCTGCTGTTGCCTGACGAGGTGGACGAGTGGACAGGCTACCGCTACTACAGCATCGACCAGATGCAAAAGTTGCAAGCCATCCGCGACCTGCAACGCCTTGGATTCTCGTTGGATGAGATCAAGGACTTGTTTGAGGACAACTCGCATATCCCAAGCATCCGTCAACTGACCGAGAAAATCAAGGAAACGGAAGCGCAGCTGCAGCAGCTGATAACCCGCCGCAACCTACTGCTCGACTGGAGGAACACTAGCAAAGAGATGAAGACAATGGAAAAATTCAGCATTCAGTCACTGCCCGAAATCATCGTGGCAAGTCATCGTGAAGTCCTTCCTAACTACGCCGCCATCGGCTCCATGTGTGTAGAGATCATCGCTCCCGAGATGCAGCGTCTCGGCTGCAAGTGCCCACCACCGGGCTACTGCTTTACCGTTGAACATGACAGGGAGTACAAGCCGACAGACTTGGACATTGAGTATTGCGAACAGGTAGAGGAGATGGGAGAGGACAGTGCCATCATCCAGTTCAAGCGTCTGCCCGCCGTGCCCAAGGCGCTCTGCATGAAGCACATTGGCCCGTATGAAAGATTCCACGAATCGTATGTAGAGGCGTTCCGTTACATCGAGGAGCATGGTTACAAGCCTGTTGGTCAGTTCCGCACCTGCTACGTTGATGGAGTCTGGAACCAGGAGGACCCCGAGAAGTGGCTTTCAATCATTCAGATACCGATAGAATAGCCGTTTATCTTAACCGCCCCCCAAAACGAATTGTGGGGTCCTAGTTGCGTTTTCTCTTATTTCTCGCGCCAAGCGCGATTCAAATTGCGACAAATGGATTATGACATAGCCTCATGTAAGATGGACAGAAGGCGGATGTTAATGGTTTGCTGGAGAGAAGGGGCATCGGGTGCCGATGCACTGGTTGTTGCGGCTGGAGTATTTGCAGACCACCTCGGGCTCTTCCATCTCCACGCCGAAGTGTGACTTCACAAAATCGATAGCAGCAAGGATGGAAAGGAACGAGTCGCGCTTACAGCATCGGGGACCGCCGATGTTGCCGATTTCGCCCAGGGACTTGGCTGTCATGCGGTGAGACAGGGCGAAGGGCTCGATCGACAGCGGCGTCGATTGAGATATGATTGACACAAACATCCCGGTGCTGATGCCAGCGCCGCAGGCTCCCCAAAAACCGCACGCCCCGCCAGGCACGCTTTTACCCCTGGACATCATCTCGTTCAGGGCCTTCGGCAGGTTAATCTCGCCCCCGGCGTTCTTGTAGGCTGTGAGCAAAGCCGCTCCCACCATCACATGGTGCTCAGGACCATGCATGTGACAGAAGGGCTGTGCCATCATCTTCTCAATAATCTCAACGGGGTTTCTGGACGTCTCAGCCAGGCAAAGCCCGACGATGCTGTCCATCCCTGCCGTGTGGCAGTCGTTGCACACATAGTGCCCATGGACGCAGTGGGTTTTGCTGTTCTCCTTCTTGTGGCAGATGGCGCACTCCATGAGCTCATCGTTCTCGAGATACTCCAGCGGCGCCTTGCAAATCAAGCATTCTTCTTTCATCACGTTATTATTTACTTGGCCAATGCATATCCCAGGGCAACTGCTACTATGCCAAGAACAACACTGCCTAGAGCGTACAGGATAAACGTGGAATAATTACCAGCCTGCAACAGGCACAGGCTTTCCTTAGAAAAAGTGGAAAATGTCGTAAAGCCACCACAAAAGCCTACAATCAATAGCAGGTTCAGCTGCGACGAGGCATTGACGCGATTGAATGACGCCCAGAGTAAACCGATGAGCAGGCAACCGACAATGTTGGCTGTCATCGTTGCCCAAGGGAATGCGGACCCCACGCCCTTCATGGCCAACGATATCAGGTATCGAGCAATGCCGCCGAAAAAACTGCCAGCGCCCACAAGGAGTATGTCCTTTAAAATGCTCATATAACAATTCATCGATGATTATTATCCCATTCCTGATGTAATTTATACCACTTTTCGCTGTGGGCTCCTAAAGCACCTATTTGTCTAGGATGTGCCATGGGAAGTATTTTGTAGGTCTTTCCATGAATGGTAGCTTGGGAATAATTGCCGTATCCATACAGATCGACATATTCCTGCAGGCTCTTGTAATTAACCTCTGCAACGCGGTTCAGAAACTGGAGTATGGGAATGTCACCGAGAAGAATTAGTGTCTCTGCTTGAGATTCTTCCAATTCTGAAATAATTTCCTCGCTACGTGCCTTGTCACAAAAGGTTGTTGGTCTCCTTGGAATCGTCACTTCATTTAACCCATATTTCTTTGCCTTGGGCACGTATTCTTTCTTGATAATCTTGAATTGGTTGGAATTCAATCTGGTCTCTGGCAACAGGTCACAAAGCCATGCGTCCTTACGTGTAAATCCCAATGGAGCAAGTATCTGATGATCTAATACTTTTGCCGATGGACCATTCAAATGAGTCCCAGCCGGTTCCAGTGTGCCCATTTGTTCAGGTATGCCAATCCTGCCGATAATGTCTGCAGCTTCTTGAGGATTTCCATCCCAAAAAATCCGAGGCTCACTCGCGACAGCAAGCGCTTGGCACACTATTTTATCATCTTTTCTCCATCGTGCATGAACTGCACTGGCATAAACTCCCAGCACAAAGACCTTCTTTGGACTTCTGTCTTGCTGAGCTAATGGACGAACTGTTTCACCGAAAGGAAAATAGTACTTCATACTGATTCAGATTTATTTATCTTTTATATCTGCAAAGATACAATACTATTTTGAATTTATTACAACTCATCGTTGAGGATGGAAAATTCCCAAGATGGGGAGAGGACTTGTTGTGAATGAAACGTTATGGCTATAGGGCAGAGATGAGTAAAAGCACATCACCCCAAAAAAAGGGAGAAGCCACGGTGGACTTCTCCCTCCCTTTGATAATAAGCTTCTTGTGGCTCTTACTTGATGAAGATCTTCTTGCCGTTAACGATATAGAAGCCCTTAAGGTCCGAAGTGTTGCTCACGCGGCGGCCGTCGAGCGTGAAGATGCCGTTCTGAGTGGCAGCCTCGTCACTCTGCACACTAACGATTCCACTATCGTTTTCATCAACTATACGTATGTTGTCAAAGAACACGGCATCGCCCCACGTGACGATGGTGCCGCTCATCCAGTCCTCGGTCGACGGATTAACGAACGATGCAGTAAAGGCCAGTCTCGAGTAGCGACCATCCTTGATGTCGTTGAGCGGTAAAATTATGGTGTTCCACTCATCGCTGAGCGCCACCTCTTGCAACAGGACGGGATCGCCAGCAAGTGAGGCACCCTTGATCTGAAGCTTCTCAACGCCATTTCCCTTCACGTCGATATAGAGCACTGGATTGGCTGCGTTCTGCAATGCCAACTTGCCTGATAACAGAGTGAAGTCTCCCGTAAACCACGTTGTGGTCATGGCCAAACCGTAACCGTCATCGTCCGATGCCTGGTCCACAACATACAGGGACGCATTGCTGTCCTTTTCCCACAAGTAGGAAACATCGCCATCGGCAAAGTTCTCCTCGAAGGGCAAAGTGTAGGGTGCACCTGTGAGAAGCGTCACGCTTAAGGGATAGCCCTCACCAGCCTCGTTGACAGGCTTGACGCCCCAGGTAGTGAACTGTTGCTCGCCCTCGTCGGTGTTGTACTGGAGGGTATAGTGGTCAGCACCCTTCACGCTGCCAAGGACATCGGTAAAGTCATAACTCCAACCGTTGAACTCAGTGGCCAGGATCTGATACTCCACATCATCGGGATTCAGATAGTAGCCATTGGCGCCCTCGGTGACCATAGCCCAGTTGAACTCGACGCTGGTGCCGTTGTCAGCAGCCTGCACACCGTAGAAGTTGCCAGGTGCGTCCTGACCGATCCACACTCTTACCTTGTCGCTCGGGAGACCTATGCCCGAGGCATTGTAAGCCAGCACTTGATAGGTGTAGTAATTGGGGGTCTCGACCGTGGTGGTTATCTCGACAGCAGCTCTGGGCGCAACATTCTCTACGGTTTCTACAACCACGCCGTCACACAGCAGCTCAATCTTCGTCAGATTCTCAGTTAATTCCGTGCCATCGATGGCCAATGACGGTGCAGTAAATGTCACCACGGCCAGTTTGGCACCCTGCTCGCCTGCAGCAACAGCCAGGTCGCTGACAGCGGCGGGAGCTGTAGGCTCTGCACCCTTCTCAATGACCAGCTTGACAGGGAACAAGTCATAAGAATACATATCGCTGATGCAATGGATAGCGACAAAATACAGTCCGCTTGCATCGGCCGTGAAACTGCCTTCAAAGTCTGTGGCTTCGTCAGCCTGGAACGCCGTTGCAGGTATGGCGGTCATGGTGAGGGCATCAGGTGTGCCCTGACGACCTGCCAGGATCTCAAAGCGTTCAGCTGCATATTCGGTGCGAGCCGTAAACGTCACTTTATAATTATTGCCGGCCTCAGCCCTAACAGGCATCACCACCAGATAGTCGTCAGCATCGTCATTGTAGCCGGGAGGATAAATCAACGCGTTCTCAAAATCATTCCATTCCCATGTATTGCCATCACCATTGGCATCAATGATGTTCAGCACGTTGAGCACGCTCGGGTCAGTAAAGTCAACGGTATAGGGAATATCCTGAGCCTCAAAGAAGAACAGGGTGAGTGATGGTGACTTCTGTCCTTTTCCGTTCTCGTTGTAGGCAATGGCTGTATAGGTATGATTACCGATGGTCATGCCTTCATCCTCAAACTGCAGGGCAGTACCAGGGGCGATATCCTCCATAGTGTTCACCACCTCACCGTCGCGCAGCACCTCAATCTTCGTCAGGTTCGTTGTCAGTGTAGAGCCGTCAAAGGCATTGACAGGAGCGGTGAGGCTGACGGTAGCCTTCAGTGCATCGGCATCCTGAACCACCTGCAAGTCTGTAATGGCAGCAGGGGCATTGTTGGCAGCGCCTTCCTCAATGACGAAGTTATCAACATATAACGAATAGCCTCCGGCCACACTGATGTCGTGGATGCCAAAGTAGTAATAGCCAGTCTCATCAACGGTCAGCCTATCGTTCTCTAACGTGACGGCACCCAATGACTCGACTGTTGCAGCAGCGATGGCATCCTGGGTCAACGCTGCGGGATAGGCGCTCGTGCCCATCTTGAGTTCGATGGTCTTTTCGGCATCATCGGTGTTCTTCCACGTGTCAAATGCTACATAGTAGTTCTTGCCGGCCTCCAGCTTGATGGCGGGCGAGATCAACCAGTCGTCGGCATCATAGTCATAGCTGCCGAAGTGTGAGAATTTCCCGTCAAATGGATACCATGTGCTGTTGTCTTCATTACCATCGACAATGGTGAACGACTGCTGGTCGCCCATCGTTGTGAAGTTGTTGACATAGGGGAGCACATCTACCTGTGTGACGATGTTAATCGGCTTATACACCGTCAGGGCATCGCCATAGATGGCATACTCATTGTTGTCACTCCAGAACAGGCCGATAAAGTAGTTCTCAGCCCCCATCTTGAACTCTGTCGTGCCTTCTAGCGTCAGGCTGCCATCGTCACCGATGGTGAAGGTAAAGCCATCAGCGTAACTGTCGGCAGGCTCAATGGCGCCGTCACCAATGCCGTGAGCCCAACGCAGATTGATGGAGGCATTGTAATCCTCGGAATAAGACACGGGCTGATTGGCAGCGACTTGAATCTCGTTGCCGACCTTTGTGCCCTTCACCCAATAGCCACGCTGATAGCCGTAGATGAGGTCTTTGAAGTACACCGTTCCGTCGCTGCACTCCACAACCTCAATCGTGCCGTCCTGGGCCTCATAGTACAGGAGCATGCCGTCACCGTAATCCTCACCAAGCATTCCCTGACCAGTGCGCTCGTAAGTTTTCGACTCACCCTCGGCTGGCTGAATGATGATGCCATGTTCATCGACCACCTCACTAGCTGCGTCACGGCTAGGAGCCTTCAGGCTGTTCACTGTTGTCGGAACCAAACGCAAAGGACTCAATTGAGTGTACGCAATCCGACCCTTCTGCGACCCAATCGACGGGTCGCTACCTTGTGGAGCCTGGGCCAATGCCGGCAATGACAGCACTAGCGCAGCCAGCACTCCACACCACAGAATTCGTAAACCTTTTGTCATAATAAATCATTTATCATTGAAAGTAATACCATATAATTAGTTACAAAAATACAACCGATTTCAAACAACCACAAATAATTTATTACGAAATTGAAACTTGTAAAGAAAAAGTAACATCAACGACAAAGCCGGGCGTTCCCCCTTCTTGAGGGGATCGCTCGGCATGGTCCCTATCAGTGGGCGATCTTTATTTGCCCTAATCTGACAACTTTTTTCAGTTCAAGTCATTGAAGGCGCTACTGGCACAAGGTGACACAATCAGTTATCTCACTATTAGATGCTCTCGGGATTATATTTGAGTGCATCCGACGGCCAGCCAGTGACATTCCTGCCGGTATCAAGCCGGTGTATCGCACGGAGGTCATCATCGTCCAGCGTGAAGTCAAAGAGGTCAATATTCTCGACCATCCGCTCCTTGTGGGTGGTCTTGGGGATGATGATAATGTCGTTTTGGACCAAGAACTTCAAGGCAATCTGGGCTGCTGTCTTTCCATATTTCTCGCCGATGCTCTTTAGAACCGGATTTTTGAAGATGCCGTGTTTACCCTCAGCAAGCGGACTCCAGGCTTCCAAGGCAACGTCGTAGGGCTGCAGGTATTCCGTCATCGCTCGCTGCTGATAGAGCACATGGGTCTCGCACTGGTTCACGACAGGCATGACTTTGGCGCCCTTGACAATCATCGGGAAGGTGTTGGGATAGAAATTTGACACACCGATAGCCTTGAAGAGGCCTTGCCCATAGAGTTCTTCGAGCGCATGCCACATGACAGCAGGTTTCCCTACGGGCCAGTGAATCAGCATCAAGTCTACATAGTCCAGACCAAGCTGCCTCATCGAATGATCGACTGAGCGCATCGTCTCATCCCGACTATAGCACGAATCGCATATCTTCGTCGTGATGAACAGTTCTTCACGAGGAACGCCACATGCCCGCACAGCATTCCCCACCCCTCTCTCGTTGTAGTACATGGCGGCCGTGTCGATGCTCCTGTAGCCAACCGATATGGCATCCTCCACAACCCGCTGTGTTTCCCTCTCAGGGATATCATAGACACCCAGACCCACCATCGGCATCTGCAATCCGTTATTCAAGGTCTTATATTCCATATTGCTTCTACACAATCTAAAAAAACTCCGTTACAAAATTAGTGAAAATTAGTGCAAGTTGAATGAGATGACAACTTTATTTGAGCATTTCTAAAATGCAGCCTAATTTATCCAAATTCAGCCAAAGTCAAAGTGAGGTGGGCGAAATAATCGTCCACCTCACTTGATCTTAAACCTCGTGTCTACAAGCCTGCCTTACCAGTTGAGAGGCTCTTGCAGAATGATGCCATCGGTCATGGGGCTGTCGGCCTCGGTGAACGGGGTGGCCTTGTACTGGATGCAGAGCATCGTCAGGTTCTCGCTACCGGTGTTCTTTAGCGCGCGCTTGCCATTGGGCGACACGCGGATTACGCTACCCTCGCTGACGGGGAAAATCTCACCATCGACCTGGTACTGTCCCTCGCCACGCAGGATGAAGTAGAGCTCCTCGTGGGTCTTGTGGGTGTGCAGGAAACCGCTGTCCTGTCCGGGAACAAGCGTCTGGAAAGAGAACTCGCTGGCAGCGGCGCCGACGGCCTGTCCGCCGAAGACCTTGCCCTTGATCGTGAAGTCCGGGCCCATGGGCAACTCGTGTTCAATAATCTCGCTGATGCGGCCAACGTTGATGGCGGCAAAATTTGCACCCTGTGCAATCTTTTCAATCTGTTTCATTGTGTAGTAAATGTGATTAATGGTTTTTATTTGATGAATAATTCTTGCGGTCGTTCAAGATGTCGGCCAGGTTGGCCAGCGCCCACTCAATCAGGCTGTTGATGTGCGGCATGAGTGACTTGCCGCGCTCGGTGATGCTGTATTCCACCCGTGGCGGTATCTCGGCATAGGCCTGCCTCGATACCAGCCCGTCGGCCTCCAGGTTGCGCAGCGCCACGGTGAGCATTTTCTGCGAGATGTCGGGAATGGCTGCGAGGATATCAGAATACCGCATCGCTGTGTCCTTGCCGTCGAGCGTGTACAAGATCAGCATCGACCATCGGTCGCTGATGCGCGACAGGATATTGCGTATCGGGCAATCAGGAAAGTATGGATCAACAATGATGTCTCGTAACATATTTCATTCTGATTTTCAGTTATACTAACTTTTCTCTCGTTTCGGTTGCAAAGTTACTACCGTTAGTTGACATGACAATGAACCGCCCGAAATGTTCGCTACGCACTTTGATGTTAGAATTGGGTAAATCAAGTGATTAAAAAACTCACTTTTATGCTTTGTTAAGACTTCAACATCTATACCGTAACGAATTACCGCAATGCCTTCTGAAATGCCTCATGCTAAGCCGCAAAGATCACGAAGCGAATGCCACCTAAAGCCTAAAACATCTGCGAGGTGCGCAAATCCCAATGCAACCTATTGAACGGATATCGGCCGGAATGGGCAATGCCTGGTTAGTCCTCGTCACGTTCGGGGTGAAAGAAGACGACAGTTATATATCTCATCTCTTAATCGTCCATGTCAAGCAATTGAGGGCGCCTCCTGAGTTTTGATTTTTGTTGATTTCTTTCACGATTGGCGTCATGTTAACATCAATCAGTTTAACACTCACCGCGTTGTTATCAAATGCATCCTCAATTTGTTTTCTCGCTTCTTCGTCCAACTCTTTATAGCCAAGACTCGGGACAAGGATGTGGTTACCAATCTGCAAATAATTGATATAGCACCAGGATTCGTCAAGCAGTTCCAGGAATCGTGGGTCATCGCGAAACTTATCCCAGAACTCGATCTTCTTGACATCAAATTTTGCGTCTGTGAGCGCTTGCTCCAAATTGCTGCCTATTTTCTTGCGGGAATTCTCTCCAGCTTTCTTGTCAAAGTCCAGATAATTGGTCATCAACACGCGATTCCCGCCAATATAGCGCACCATTCCATCGGCATGACCGATAGGGTTAAGCCTTTTCCCTTCCCACGGCAGCAAGACATACTCCATTCTTGTTCCCTCAAAATTGTCGTTCCACCACTTGTGCCACCATACATCAAAAGCCTTCCTGGACACATTGTTTTCCTTCAATACTTTATCACACATGATAAAGCATGGATTCCCGTTGAGTTGTGCTTTCACCACATTGCCACCATCAAGGATGATAGGCATCTGGATCACCGAGGCCTCTAGGTTGAGTTTATTGTCAGCATGCACACCATGCAGTTGCCAGTTGGTTACGCAATTTGGGTACTCCACCAGATAGTCGGGCTTGTAAGTGTAGCCAAGGAAAACATCCTGGGTCAACTGAATGGGCATGTAGTCTCGTGCCCACACATCCATGGTGTTGTATAACAACTCGCATCTGTGATCGCTGAATTCAATAATCTTTGGTTTCAGATCTGAACGGGTATTGAGATCAAGTGCACCGCTTTTGGTGTCAATGAGACTCGACAGAAAGACCATGCTTGTCTTGTCGTCAGTAATGAATTCATTCTCCTGATTTCCAGATATTGTGATTCTCTTCATAATCAATAACACTTTTAGCTGCAAAAATACGACTATTTCCCAATCATCGCATTCAAATTGCGACAAAAAAACTTGCGTCTCTACAGGCCGGCGGGGCGGATGGAACGGATGGAACTGAGGGGACTGAGGGGACGGATGGAACGGAAGGAACGGATGGGGCGGGTTGGCAACCCGCCATACGGAACCACGGGGACGCAGAGGCGGGTTCAGGGAGAGGCAAGATTTTGCGTCTCTACAGTGGTGGTGGGTGGTGCGGGATGCTTAATGAATGTTAAATCGTTGAGAGGTTGCTGGCTTGGGATGGGTGGTATGTTGCTGATTGTGTTGAACTTGTCGATGTAGTAGTCGAGGTAGCCGTTGGGGGCTGGTGAGGCCTGGCTGGTGAGCTGGGGACTGAGGGTGTAGTGCCCGG
>Ga0247611_10006898_pt1 | contig 14440 bp, 9 predicted proteins | sample 177DNAGHGhighgp2_FD_192422 | JGI IMG/M metagenome (GOLD analysis project Ga0247611, IMG submission 192422) | Sheep rumen microbial communities from Palmerston North, Manawatu-Wanganui, New Zealand - 1770 DNA GHGhigh gp2 | ecosystem: Host-associated > Mammals > Digestive system > Stomach > Rumen ...
AGATGGAGGAGAAGGTGGAGAACAAATATAGTGTCAATATACCGATGCGCTACTATTATAAGGGAAAGTTCCGCAAGGGATGGGTCAATGTCATCAATCCGTTCCGTGGTACATGGGTCGTTGGTACGCCTGGTTCAGGTAAGACGTTCTCAATTATCGAGCCTTTTATCCGTCAGCACAGTGCAAAGGGGTTTGCCATGGTCGTCTATGATTACAAGTTCCCGACGCTTGCCCAGAAACTGTACTATCATTATCGTATCAACAAGAAAGCCGGTAAAACTCCGAAAGACTGCCAGTTCAATATCATCAATTTCGTGAATGTCGAATACAGCCGTCGTGTCAATCCTATCCAACTGAAGTACATTGGCAATCTGGCTGCCGCCAGTGAAACAGCCGAGACTCTTCTTGAATCCTTGCAGAAGGGCAAGAAAGAGGGTGGTGGAGGTAGTGACCAGTTCTTCCAGACTTCAGCTGTCAACTTCCTTGCGGCCTGCATCTATTTCTTCTGCAACTATGAGAAGAGACCTTATGACGAGAATGGTCAGGAATTGAACTTTGACAAGACTATTGACCCAGAGACAGGCATGATCAAACCAACGGGTGTTGTTCGTGACGCAATGGGTAATGTAACGACTCCAGCATATTGGTTGGGCAAATATAGCGACATGCCACATATCCTGTCATTCCTGAATGAAAGCTATGAAACCATCTTTGAGGTTCTGATGACCGATACGGAGGTGGCACCACTTCTTGGCCCATTCAAGACGGCATTTGAGAATAAGGCAATGGAGCAGTTGGAAGGTATGATTGGTACGCTGCGTGTCTTCACTTCACGTCTTGCAACCAAGGAATCTTATTGGATTTTCCATAAGGACGGTGATGACTTCGACTTGAAGGTGTCAGACCCGAAACATCCGAGTTATCTACTGATAGCCAATGACCCAGAAATGGAAAGTATCATTGGTGCTTTGAACGCTTTGATATTGAATCGACTTGTCACCCGTGTCAATACAGGTCAAGGCAAGAATATACCTGTCAGCATCATCGTTGATGAGCTGCCTACGTTGTATTTCCATAAGATAGACCGTCTGATAGGAACTGCTCGAAGCAATAAGGTCAGTGTGGCCTTGGGCTTTCAGGAACTGCCTCAGTTGGAAGCCGACTATGGCAAGACAGGTATGCAAAAGATTATTACTACTGTAGGTAATGTGGTCAGTGGTTCTGCCAGAGCCAAGGAAACCCTTGAATGGCTGTCCAATGACATCTTCGGTAAGGTCGTGCAGTTAAAGAAAGGTGTGACCATCGACCGTGACCGTACCTCTGTCAACCTCAATGAGAATATGGATAGTCTTGTTCCTGGCTCTAAGATTGCTGATATGGCAACAGGCTGGATATGTGGTCAGACTGCTCGCGATTTCGTAAAGACAAAGACAGGTAGGGGAGGGACAATGGACATTCAGGAGTCAGAAGAGTTTCAAACCAGCAAGTTCTTCTGTAAGACAAACTTCGATATGGACGAAATCTCCAAGGAAGAGAAAGACTATGCTAATTATCCAATCCCTCAGTTCTATCACTTCGATTCACCAGAAGTTCGTGAACGAATTTTATATGCTAACTTCTTGAAAGTTAACCAAGATGTGAAGGATATGATAAAAGAAATTCAAGAATTCAATAAAAAATAAACAAAGGGAGATCATATTACATGGTCTCCCTTTGTTGTAGTATCTTACTATAGCAAAAAGAGTTCCATGAAAAGTTAAAATGCAATAAAATTGATGCAATAAGCAATTATTTTTGCATATAAACGTTGAAGAATGCTTATAGTTCAATTTAATTTTGTAATTTTGTGGCAAAATTTAAACTTAAATGATGGAAGATAAAAAGGATATTAACAGGTTGAAGGTCGTTTTAGCTGAGAAGAAACGTACAAACAAATGGCTGGCAGAAATTTTAAATAAAGATCCTGCAACTGTTTCTAAATGGTGCACAAATACGGCACAACCAGGATTAGAGACACTTCTGGATATAGCCAGAGTGTTAGAAGTTGATATTAAAGATTTGCTAAACTCGTCACAGGATGAGGTTACGTACATTCGTGTACGAAAGAATGATTATGGAATTACCGAAGATCATAAATAATGTTTCAGAAAGAGTAGTTGATGACTTAAAGGAGAAGTTGGCATCGTCATCGTTAATCTCCATTGCAGCGGCATCATTCTCAATCTATGCTTTTGAAGCTTTGAAGGAAGAGCTTGAAGGCATAGACGAGTTGCGTTTTATATTTACATCGCCGACTTTCATCAAAGAGAAGGTGAAGAAGGAAAAACGTGAGTTTTTTATTCCTAAATTGTCACGCGAACGTAATTTGTATGGAAGTGAATTTGAAATTAAGCTTCGCAATAAATTGGAACAAAAGGCGATTGCCAAGGAATGTGCTACTTGGATAAGAAACAAAGTCTGTTTCAAGTCAAATGCCTCACACGAAGCAATGGGTGGCTTTCTTCATCTTAAAGGTGACCATCAGAGTGCTTATGTTCCATTCAATGAGTTTACTACAACAGAACTGGGATGCGAGAGAGGCAATAACGTTTATTCTATGGTAAATGTTATGCCTTCTCCTTTTGCCGAAGAATATCTTAAAATATTTAACGAACAATGGAATAACAAAGATAAGTTTGTTGATGTAACCAATCGAGTACTGGAATATATAGAGACGGTGTATAATGAGAACTCACCTGAATTTATCTATTTCATAACTCTTTATAATATTTTTAATGAGTTTCTTGATGATATTTCAGAAGATGTTTTACCCAATGAAAAAACTGGGTTCAAGACCAGCTTGATATGGAATAAGCTCTATAATTTTCAGCGCGATGCCGTACTGGCTATTATAAATAAACTTGAAAAGTATAATGGTTGTATTCTTGCTGACAGTGTAGGCTTAGGTAAGACCTTCACGGCACTTGCAGTCATTAAGTATTATGAGAACCGCAACAAGTCCGTTTTGGTTCTTTGCCCTAAGAAGCTAAATGAAAACTGGATTACTTTCCGTTCTAATTATAAAAACAATCCCATAGCTGGTGACCGTTTACGATATGACATTCTCTTTCATAGTGACCTTTCTCGTGATAGAGGGTTGAGCAATGGAATGAATTTGGAGAATATCAATTGGGGAAACTATGACCTTATCGTCATCGATGAAAGTCATAATTTTAGAAATGGAGGCAACATTGACGAAGATGATGATAGTGATATTTGGGATGAGTCTGGAACAAAGAAAAAAGAAAATCGTTATCAGCGTTTAATGAAACGTGTCATCCGTGCTGGAGTCAAGACAAAGGTTTTGATGCTAAGTGCTACACCTGTAAATAATCGCTTCAATGACCTGAAAAATCAATTGCAGTTGGCTTACGAAGGAAAGGAAGAGATTATAAATGAAGCTCTAGAATTAGACAAAGGAATTGATGTTGTGTTTGCTAATGCTCAGCGAGCCTATACTTCATGGGCTAAGCTACCTGCTGAAGAACGTACAACAGAACGTTTACTGGATAAACTGAATTTCGACTTTTTCCAGTTATTAGATGCTGTTACGATAGCAAGGTCTCGTAGTCATATCGTTAAGTATTACGATACTAAGGATATTGGTAAATTCCCAACTCGATTAGCTCCTATTGCAAGACGACCTGTATTGACGGATTTAAATAGTGCAATCAATTTTACAGAAATTGCCGATTTGTTAAACCGACTGAATTTAAGCATATATACTCCATCTCTATATCTTTTAGAGAGTGCAAAAGATGATTATGAAATCAACTTCGATGGAAGCGGCATTTCTATTGATGGTAGAGAAAAAGGGTTGAGAAAACTTATGGCCACCAATATGCTTAAACGTTTGGAAAGTTCGGTAAATTCATTCCGTTTGACTATATCAAGGATTGATAGTTACATCAATGATACTATAAAGCAAATTGATGATTTTGAAACGAACCGTGGTAATAAGACGATTGATGTGACTGAGTTCATGGATGATTTTGACAGTTACGATGCCGAAGATGATGCATTAGTAGGAAGAAAGTCAAAAATCAACCTTAATGATATGGATTATCTAAGTTGGCGTACTGACTTGTTGGCAGACAAGGAACGCCTTGATTTGCTTCTCCTCATGCTAAAAGATATAACACCAGAGCATGACAGCAAATTACAAATGCTATATCAGGACTTACTACATAAGTTCAAACATAATATTAACGAAGGAAATAAAAAGGTTCTAATTTTTACAGCATTTGCAGATACTGCAGATTATTTGTATCAGGAGTTATCTGACAAAATAAAAAAAGAGTGTGGCCTGAATGTTGCTCTTATCACAGGAACTACAGATGGTAAGTGTACAATCCCAAAGTTCCCTTTAAGCTATAACAATGTACTTACTTATTTCTCTCCAAAATCAAAGGATAGAGCAACTATCTTTCCAAATGCTACGGAGGAAATTGATGTTTTGATAGCGACAGACTGTATCTCTGAGGGACAAAACCTACAGGATTGTGACTACTTGATTAACTATGACATCCACTGGAATCCTGTTCGTATCATTCAGCGATTTGGACGAATTGATCGAATTGGTAGTGAGAATGATGTCATTCAGCTGGTCAACTATTGGCCCGATATGGAACTTGATGATTATATCAAATTGAAAGGGCGCGTTGAGAGTAGAATGAAAGCCACCGTATTGACAAGTACTGGTGATGACAATCTTCTTTCTGAAAACGAAAAAGGAGATTTGGAATATCGCAAGAACCAGTTGAAACGGCTGCAAGAACAAGTAGTTGATATTGAAGACATGGACACGGGAATCAATATTATGGACTTAGGCTTGAACGAGTTCCGTCTTGACTTACTTGCCTATATTAAAGAAAATCAAGATGTAGAACATGCCCCATTCGGCATGAGTGCTATAGTTCGTGGTAATGACATCGTGAAGCCTGGTGTGATATTTATCCTTAGAAATAGAAATAAGGATATTAACACCGACAAAAAGAATTTACTCCATCCTTTCTATATGATTTATCTATCAGATACGGGTGAAGTTATTTGTGACTATCTGCATCCTAAAAAGTTGCTTGATAACATGAGGCATATCTGTAAGGGAAAGATAAACCTGACATGGACTTATGCAAGGCTTTTAATAAAGCTACTGCTGATGGTCGTAAGATGGGACACTATAGTGATTTGCTTCATGCCGCCATAGAGAGTATCATAAGCGTTAAAGAAGAGTCCGACCTTGACAGCCTTTTTTCAGTTGGTGAAACAACAGCATTATTAGGTGACATTAAAGGTTTGGACGATTTTGAATTGATTACGTTTTTAGTAATAAAGTAGTGTATGATAAAGTTCCCAGATAGCACATATGTAGGGAAAAATATACCGAAGAATGTCTTCTATAAGCATTTGGAGGTAAATACCAAGATGAAACGCATCTTCGTCAATGAGGTTGAGCGTATCACATGGGCATATAAGTTTGCTCCTTCCACTTTGAATGTTGCAGATGGGACGTTTGTTCACGAGATTACTGTCTTTGAAGTAGATATGAAGGTATTGGAATGCCCAACAGAAATGTTTGTGTTCATAGACAATAATCTCCCGAGACATACCATTTTTATATTGAACAATGGCAATAAAAGATGCATGGTCATCAACTATAAGGAAGCAGTACCAGGCAATAATACTCGACCTTATAAAGTAACAAAAACCTATCAAAGTGATTGGCTAAATACAGAAGACGGAATCCTTCAAATTGAGGGTTCATCAATGGATGTTCTCTATGAAAATTTTGTTCGTCAGATAGCTGGAACTCAAATATCCGAAATGAGTGGGACTCTAAAGGAGGATATTGCAATAAGTACTGAGCAACAAACGTTAAAAAAAGAAATTGAAGCTCTAAAAAAACGCATATCTCTTGAGCGACAGCCGCAAAAGAAGTTCATGTTGCATAAACAATTAAAAGAATTAGAAAAAAAATTAAAATAATATGGATAAGTTGCAATTGATTGTCAATAATGGTGTTAATGACAACATCAAGAAAATAGCATCTTTGTTTCCGAACTGTGTTACCGAAACAATAGATGCTGAAGGGCAAAGTAAATTCGCTGTTGACTTCGATAAGCTACGACAGGAATTGAGTACTGAAATTATTGAAGGCAAGAGCGAACGGTTTGAATTTGTGTGGCCTGACAAGAAGAAAGCTATACTTCTTGCCAATTCCCCTATTACGGCAACATTACGCCCAGACCGCAATTTGAGCAAAGATTTTGATAACACTCAGAATATTTATATTGAGGGAGATAACCTTGACGTGTTGAAGTGCCTGAAAGAGACCTATCTCAAACAAGTGAAGGTTATTTATATAGATCCTCCCTATAACACCGGTAAGGATTTCGTGTATCAAGACAATTTCACAGAAAGTATGTCTGAGTATATAACCAAATCTGGAGAATATGATGACCAGGGTAATAGATTAGTACCGAATATGGAAAGTAGTGGACGTTTCCATACCCAATGGCTCAATAATATTTATCCGAGATTAAAGATTGCTAGGGACTTGCTGAAAGAAGATGGCGTAATCTTTATATCCATAGACGACAACGAAGTTGAAAACCTAAAAAAGGTATGTGACGAGATTTTCGGTGAAAGCAATTTTGTCGGCCAGTTGATTTTGAAGACTGCAACTGACAACAACCCATCTCAAATTAACATTGAGCATGAGTACATGTTGTGCTATGCAAAAAGTAAGTATGCTCAGAAGAATTGGACAAGACAGAGTGAGGCAGCAGGTAGAATTATTGATCAATATAAGCAGTTAAAAAAACAGGGTGGCAGCAATGAAGAAATCCAGAAAGAACTGCGTAAATGGATTAAGGCAAATAAGGACAACCTGCCACAAGTCGCACATTACAATAATGTTGATGACAGAGGTGTTTATAGTAGTTCCAGCAATTCTTCCAACCCTCATCCTGGCGGTTATATGTTTGACATCATTCATCCCAAAACTGGTAAGGCTTGTCCAAAACCTGCCAATGGATGGCGTTGGCCTGAGAAAACTTTCTGGGCTTACGACAAAGTTGGCGATATAGAATGGGGTGTAGATGAAACAACCCAGCCTCATGTAAAGAAGCGTATCGAAACATCAGTGGAGTATCTTCGCACGTTAATCTATGAAGATAATCGTGCTACAACTATGATGCTAGCTGAACTTTTCGATGGACATAAGATTTTTGATAATCCTAAACCTGTTAACGTATTGGCTAGAATTCTTGAATTTGTCACAAGTGACGATGACATTATTCTTGATTTCTTCTCAGGAAGCGCATCAACAGCTCACGCTGTAATGCAATTAAATGCTAAAGATAATGGCAAGCGTCGTTTTATCATGGTTCAAATACCAGAGAATACCGATCCTAAGAGCGAAGCCTACAAGTGTGGCTATAAAACCCTATGTCAAATAGGAGAAGAGCGCATACGTAGGGCTGGAGAGAAGATAAAGTCAGAAACAGATGCAGATATAGACTATGGCTTCCGTGTCTTAAAATTGAGCGACAGTAATATGCTAGATGTTTACTATACTCCAGCAGAACTGAAGCAATCAGACTTGGGATTGGTAATGGATAATGTCAAAGATGGACGTTCTCCTGAAGACTTGCTATTCCAAGTCATGTTGGAACTTGGTGCTACTTTAGATAGTTCTATTGTCATCAAAGATATCGCAGGAAAGAAGGTTTATAGTGTAGCTGATGGCTATCTGGTTGCTTGCTTCGACTATCAAGTAACAGATGATGTGGTAAAAGTCATTGCTCAGATGCAGCCTCAGTATGCTGTTTTGCGTGATAGCTCGCTGGCTGATGATAGTACGGCCACGAATTTTGAGCAAATATTCAAGACATATTCTCCTTCTACGACTTGTAAAATATTGTAAGTTATGAGGCTGAAATTTAAAGAACAACAATACCAGTTAGATGCCGTTGATAATACTATTCGTGTTTTCAACGGACAGCCAAATCATGGTTTGGCAGAATATGTTATTGACAAAGGTAAGTCTTATATCGTTCAGAACGGCAAGAAAATCCTAGTTCCTCATCTTGACTTCGATGCCGCAGGATTTAAGAACAGTGACATTGTTCTTACAAGAGAAGAGATTCTTGATAATATTCATAAGGTACAAACTGACAGCAATATTAAGTTGTCTAATGACTTGGTGGACAAACTTGGTCATTGTCAGCTCGACATAGAAATGGAAACAGGTACAGGTAAAACCTATGTTTACACTCGTACTATTTTTGAGCTCAACCAGCATTATGGCTGGTCGAAGTTCATCATCGTTGTGCCAAGTATAGCTATTCGAGAAGGAGTAAATCAAAGTCTAGAATTTACTGAAAATCACTTCATGGAGATTTACAGTAAGAAGATACGCCATTTCATCTATGACAGTAATAACCTCAGCGTTATCGATACAGAGTTCTCTCAGTCAAATGATATTTGCGTGATGATTATAAACACGCAAGCGTTTGCTACAATACGAGAAGGAGCAAACAACAAGGCTGCACGTATTATCAATGACCGTAGAGAGGAGTTCGGGTATCGTAAGCCTATTGATGTAATTGCAGCCAATCGTCCTATAGTCATACTAGACGAGCCACAGAAAATGGGTGGTGCTGCTACACAAGCATCATTGGCTCGTTTCAACCCGCTCTTCACTCTTAACTATTCCGCTACTCACAAAGAAGCTCATAACCCAGTTTATGTGCTCGATGCTCTCGATGCTTACAACAAAAAGTTGGTTAAGAAGATTGAAGTTATCGGTTTTGAGCTAAAGAACCTTCATGGCACAGATAAATATGTATATCTGGAGGACATTATACTGTCTCACACTGAAGCACCTAAAGCACGTTTGGGATTTGAATATCAGGCCAAGTCTGGCAAGATAAGTCGTATCTTCAAGAAACTTGGTGAAGGAGATAGCCTCTATTATGAAAGTAATGAATTGGAGCAATATAAGGATTTCACTATTAGTGATATCCATGTTGACCAGAACAATGCTGCATATAGCTTCGTTGAGTTCTCCAACGGAAGAAAACTTTATGTTAAAGACATCATTGGTGATGTGACGGCAGAACATAAAGCACGCATACAGATACGTGAGACGATTAAGGCACACTTTAGAAAAGAAAGTACATTGTTCCATAAAAACATAAAGACTTTGTCACTCTTCTTCCTGGATGAAGTTGCTAATTACCGTCAATACAATGATGAAGGTGAACAAGTCCTTGGACGATATGGCGAGATATTTGAGGAGGAATATATAAACGCTCTCAATGAAGCACAAGATATGTTCGATCCTGATTATATGGAATACCTTCAAGGCATTGACGTAAAAGATACCCATACTGGATATTTCAGTATAGATAAGAAGAATAGAGCTATTAACAGTGAAGTAAAGCGCGGTTCTGATATTAGTGATGATATCTCAGCTTACGATCTTATCTTGAAGAATAAGGAAGCACTTTTGGATATTAAGCGTCCTGAACGTTTTATCTTTTCACACTCTGCACTCCGCGAAGGTTGGGATAATCCTAATGTCTTCCAGATATGTGCATTGCGCCAGAGCAATAGTGTATCACAGAAACGTCAAGAAGTTGGCCGTGGTCTTCGTATTTGTGTCAATACAAGTGGAGAACGAATGGATTCTGAGTTCCTTGGTGATGAAGTCCACAATATCAATAAATTGACAGTTATTGCGTCTGAAGGCTATGCATCATTTGTAAGTGACCTGCAAAGTAAAATCAAGGAAGACCTTTATGACCGTCCAACAAAAGCCGACATCGATTTGTTCAAAGACACCTTCCTGTTCACTGAAGCCGGAGAAAAAGTACAAATCACCCAGGCTGATGCTCAAGAGATTATCGTACAGTTGCGTATGAATGGTTATATAACAAAGAAAGGTGAGGTTACAGACAAGTTCCGTGAGGACTTAAAGGCAGGAACTCTTCCTTTGTTTGAAGACAACCTGGCTCCTGTTTCAAAAGCTATTTATACTCGTGTTCAGACAATCTTTGATGATACTGTCATTGAGAAGATGATTGATAATGGTGGCAAACCGCAAACTCCAGAAAATAAATTGAATGATAACATTCATATTAAGGAGTTTAAGGAATTGTGGAAACGCATCAATCATAAATATGCTTATACATGTGAGTTTAGTTCTGAAGAGCTGATTCAAAACTGTGTGGCAGCAATTGAAAAAGAACTCCATGTGTCTCAATTGTCTTATACTACCACTAGGGGTACACAGAAAGATACTTTAAGAAAGGTTGACTTCACTGGTGGGGATATAATGGACAGAGGAAAGTCTGATACTGAGGTATTGACAACAGCGATAGTTTCTAATGTTCGATATGACCTTATCGGTAAAATTGCTTCTGGGGCAACATTGACTCGTAAGACCGTTACTGAAATCCTCATGGAGATTAGTCCTATTAAGTTCAATATGTATAAGGCTAATCCCGAAGAATTTATCTCTAAGGTAACTCAGATAATTAGAGAACAGAAATCTTCGATTATTGTTGAGCACATAGAGTATAATCAAATTGAAGGTTCGTACGACATGGATATATTCACAGCTGAAAAGCATACTTCAATGGATAAGGCTTTCAAGGCTAAGAAGAGTATCATGGACTATGTGTTCACAGATGGAAATGCCAAAGAGAGTGTAGAACGCAAGTTCGTTGATAAATTGGAAGAAGCCAATGAAGTTGTCGTATATGCAAAACTTCCGAAAGGATTCCATATTCCGACACCTATGGGCAACTATTCTCCAGACTGGGCTATTGCTTTTCAGGAGGGTAAAGTTAAACATGTCTATTTCGTTGCGGAGACGAAAGGAAGCATGTCTTCTTTACAGTTACGCGATATAGAAAAGAATAAAATCAAGTGCGCTGAAAAGCTCTATGAGAAGCTTGCTCGTGAGGACGTTAAATTCTCATTTGGTAAAGTAGATAATTTTGATGAACTTTTGACAAAAGCAAACGAATAAGTATGTTTACAAACTTCAGAAAAGAAACATCGGAAAGAAGTGATACAACGAATTGGGCTAAACAATGCCTAATTCGTAACACTCCTTACCATTACGAAGGTATAGAAGGATGTAATGAGAACAACAATAATGTTGTTACTCATTTGTTGGAACGTGCAAGAGTAAACTATGATGGAAGGAATGATATGCCTATAGCAGATGTTCTTTATGAAATAGTAAAACTTGAAACTGTACCAGTTCTAATTCGCAAGATCAACTTTGCTAAAGCTTTTGGTCTTAATCTATCTTATGTGTTATATTGTGACGAAACTCAGGGAGTTTGGTTATATGAATTTGATTCAATTGATTCCTTGATATTTGTCCAGTATTTCAGCTCATATAAGGATTTCTCTAATTGGATAGCTTCTATCAAAGGATGGAAGTCAAGTAAACCTTTTAGAGAAATTGACGATTTACCTCTTTTTGATAAAATTTTAAGAAAAGAGGGATGTGCTTGGCCTACAAATATAGACTGTTTTGTTTCGGATGAAAACAATCAGCCAATAGCTGTTCTGGAATTTCAAAATGCCAATACAATATCAGTAAAAGATCATTGTAATAACGAGTATTTTCTTTGCAAGCAAACTTATTATAATCAATATGGATATATTGCATATCATGATGATATAAGACGTTGGGTTTCACAGGAAATTCTTAGAGTACAATCTGGATTAAGACTATTTATTATCACATGGGCTGTTGGTACCGAGGATTTTATTCTTAAAGAAGTTGATAAAATAACATTCCCGTTACTCCCATATAAGAATAATTGGACACTTCACGGTCAGTATCAAGCTGATATGCATGCATTTGCTGTTAATAAAACAAAAGAAAATGCTTCGAAGATTGCAAAAAAATATAATACATATAATTTGAAATATGATGCTCCACAGATGAAAACTGTAGTGAATAATCCGCCCCTAAATGGAAAGGACAAAACTTTTCCTTATATTTATTACAGATACAAATGGAAGATTATGAGTGACGGAATGGAGTTGCCAAGATTGTTTAAGAATCTTATAGAGCTTAATGATGTGGTTTTATAATATTGAATTATAACTTAGCTATAAGATGAAACCGGAAAATATAAAAGGAAAAAATAATGAAGATCTCTGTATCTATAGTTTAAGACATAAATCAGAGAAGCCATTATATTCAATAGATTTTCTATTCAATAGGGTGGATGGACAGTTGGAATGGCAAATGTTTAATGATGCATTAAGATCTGGTTGTCCAATGGGAAAAGATGACTTATCTTTATATACCAATATAGATGATTTCATCGAATATAGAAAAGAATTTTTATCTCATGTTGGATTATCATATCAATATGAGATAATAGAAACAATTCCTAAGATGAAAACGGGTGAGTATTTCCCGAATATATATCGTCCTGTATTTTCGTTCAAATTACAAAAATGTCATTTCATACATGATGGCTGTCCCTTCGGAGACGTTTATGATGATTTATATATTACAGATAGAAATGAGTATAATGATTTTTTGCGTCAATTAGAGATAATTATCGATGAGTTATTGGATGTTTTCAAGGTTATAGCACCAACGCCAAATAATTTTAATTGTTACGGACATGCTATCAGAAATGTCATTTTTTTGGCTTGTACAGAAATAGATTCAATGATGAAAAATGCCCTAGTGAAAAATGGGTATTGTAAAGAGGACGAACATTGCTCTATTATTGACTATCGAATATTAAATGAGGCATTGAGATTATCTGAATACGAATTGAAGCTTTCTGATTTTGATGGCTTGGGCAAGATACGTCCTTTTGAAGAATGGATAAATAAGGATTGTAAAATATCTTGGTATAGCGATTATAATGATATTAAGCATAGAAGATATGAGTGTTATGAAGAAGCAAATTTGAAGAATGCTATATATGCAGTATTAGGCTTTGCAGCTGTTATGGTATCACAGTATGGGAAGGACAATAATATGTGGAATCGCAAGTTAGGCAAAATCATAAAAATAACAGACGAGCCAAAATGGAATTTAGAAGATTTTTATATACCATTTACTTCGGATATAGCACCACGAGAAAAGAAATTTGTTTTTTCGAAAACAAAAAGACAAAAATCAGAAACTATGCTACAGTTGTCTGAGCTACAAAATGTAATTAAAACGAAAAGACCTAAAGATGAAGTGTTGCGAGAAATAGACCAATTAAGAAATTTAATTGTTGAAAAATATGAATAGTAGATATTCACCATCCAAAGAACTTACCACCTTCATCACATTCACGTTCCCAATCGGACTTCCCATGCCAGGTTGTCCGATTTTTCTTTTTCTTCCCCTTGTTTTTGTGGGCGATGATAAGCATGATGCCCACTACAATGATTATTACTCCCATATTATTGCGTTTACTTGTTTATTGTATTTTCAGTTTCATTAACTGCTCTGTGATGAACTTCAGCAATATACGTGGGTCAAAGTATTTTCCCGTATCGCTCCACTTACATGACAAGTGTAGATGTGGGCCTGTAGTACGTTTCCCTGTGTTCCCACTAATTGCTATCTTTTGCCCGGCACTCACATGTTGACCATTTACCACGTTAATTTTCGACAGATGGAGGAATGAGCATGTGCAGATGCCATAGTCGATAGTGATGTAGTTTCCTCCAGCCGTTGATGTGCCTGCTGCTGTCACTGTGCCAGGCAGCATCGAATAGACATCTTCATACTTCGCCCTTAAATCCAGCCCGTAGTGCATCCTGCCTTTTCTGCGGTTCATCGGATCACGCCTCATTCCAAAAGGCGAGTTTATATGGATGTCCTTCAGGGGCAATGCAACCATCAGGGGTACTTCTAAAGTAGCACTGTCTGCTTGCATGTCCATGTCTTCTTCTAACGAGTCCTGAACGGTAGTTTCAGATAGAACTTCCACCATCGTTTTGACTTTTTTCTTTTGTGTTTCTCCAACCGTATGGAATGGAGATGCCTCTTGCTGTGCATGTATTCTTGCCGTCGATGAGAGGCAGCACAGTCCAATTAGGATAATTGTCTCTTTTAGCATGTAAAGTTACTAATTATTGGTGATATATCAAAATATTGAGCGTTAAACTTGTGTAATGAATCGTGTTTTTTGTCATTCAAGATAAGATTTGCGTTGCTCAATATCTTGATAATACTATTGGGTGAATAATCTCTTGTAAAGCTGGGTGGCTATCTTTGCCACAGTGGATGTATATCTTGGGTCTTCAGCGTACCCAATGCGTTTTAGGAATTGTAGGTAGTTTCCTCCTTTATAGCGGTATTGAATGAATTTCTGATAGCCAACCACGCTGTCCTCCCATCTGGCAA
>Ga0247611_10006901_pt1 | contig 14434 bp, 16 predicted proteins | sample 177DNAGHGhighgp2_FD_192422 | JGI IMG/M metagenome (GOLD analysis project Ga0247611, IMG submission 192422) | Sheep rumen microbial communities from Palmerston North, Manawatu-Wanganui, New Zealand - 1770 DNA GHGhigh gp2 | ecosystem: Host-associated > Mammals > Digestive system > Stomach > Rumen...
TGTGTCAAGGTATGTTGTACAAGTTGCACAAAAAGTTGTAGCACCGGATGAGTTGTATCTAGTAATGTTGCACAATTGGGCCAGGTGGTGGGAGGAGGATATCCGGGGTTGTTGTGCAATGTGCTGAAAATTGCAAAATATACCAATAAAATTATCAGAAACACTTGCAAAATAAAATGTGAGGGTTTATAATTAAGGTATCAAATATGAAGGAGGACATTGTTATGTTAGTTAATTTTATTGCTGCAAATTGGGTATGGTTAATCTGGGTAGCTCCAGCATTAGCAATCATTCATGAATCAAAGGAGGATTAAACTATGGATGGAAAAATGTTACATTCTGAGATGATGAAGTTGCATGAAATGGTAGGTCAGTTGTATGACTGTTTCAATCCAACTAAAAGAGCGTCAAATATCTATCTGATAATTGATGAGCAGTATTACAAAATAATGCGTGAATTAAAAGCGAAAGGGGTGTTTGAAGATGAGTGAAATTGGTGTTATTACTATTCAAAGAGTTTCTGACAAAGCTTATGAAGTTGAGTTAGATTTTGGCGAAGGTCAGGTGTTACAAATAGGACTCGATAATACAGATGATGATGTTTCATATAAGTTGCTTGACAACATTATGGAAGCATTGCAGAGAAGTTACAGATTAAACTTTAAAGATATGTATTTGGTTCGCAACATAATTAAAGGATTATTAAGGAGGGTACAATAATGGATAATAAAATAAGTATTAGTACGGATATCATTGATTGGTTAGGTATTTTGTTTATAGCACTTAAATTAACAGGTTATATTAATTGGAGTTGGGTTTGGGTGCTTAGTCCTATATGGATTCAGTTGATATTAATAATTATACTTGTAATAATAGGTATTAAATATGGAGGTAAATAATATGCACGTATCTCGTAACAAATGTGAATTGATTGCTGAGTGTTGTATAACAGGAGTAAAACCAGAATATGATATATATGGTCAGGCATATTTAAAAGACTTAGACATAAGTAAAATAGAATTCATGTATATTTACAGTCAAAAATATTGTATAGAACCATCTGAATACACCTTTGAACTACTCACACAGTCATTCTATTCATATCTTAATGATAATAAAAGTCCTAGGTTAAATCCTATGAACGTAGAACATATTTTTGAAACTGAAGATGAAAAATTAAAGAAAATAAATAAATATAGAGAAATGGAGGAATGGAATTATGTGTAAGATAAATAATGAGTTAAAGAACATAAGCTTTACAATTCAGAATAATCTTAGAGATATTTTCGAAAATCCTAAATGCAAACGTGAAATGCACAAGAAGCGTCTGATGGTATCAAGCTGGCACACAACATTTCAAGTAGCTTTATCAAAGGAATCAGATAACTATAAGAAGTTAATATTTTACAGCTTTGATAATATGATTTCATATCGTCATGCTGAATCATTAAACAGTGATGAACTCTTAGCATTTATGCTCGGAGTACTCAATATAATGATGAAAGTAAAGGAGGGTGATTTCAACGAAGCAACATAAAAATGTTGCACAATAAATTTCAAAAATGTTTGTACACATTTACTCTATTAAAATCATACTAAATATGTTATTATATACTCACCACCACTTAAATGTGATGGTGAGTATTATACTATAAGGAGCTGGGAACTATGGGAAAATTAGAACAGTATGCAAAAAGACTCGAAGCTAAAAAAGCAAAAGCAAGAGCCGAAATCGAAAAACTTGAATCTGAGGGTTACTATATTCCTGAATCTATCAAAAGGTCAGCTTATAGCACAACACCATCTAGAGTTTCTAAAAGAACATATCTTAGTACTCCCAATCTTAATTTACAGCGTATACGTTCAAGCAAGACGTTACAATTAACTGATTTCAAGTATGCTAGTATCACACAGCAAGGAACTGGATTTACATCAGATGAACCAGTTGTTACATCAGTTAAAGGTACACCAAAACAAATGACAAACAAGCTTAATAAAATGCTTAAGAACGCAAAGCCGTCAAGTCAATTAGCATCAGATATCCAGCGAATGATATTTAAAATGCATGACGACGGCTCATACGACATAAGAGATGGAGTTGAAATAGATAGTTCTTACGACCCTAACAAATCTTGGACAATCTCACAACACATCAAATTTACTAAACCTCTTTCAGTAGATGAAATTAAATTCTTACTTGGTCACGCAAACGTGACACCTGAAGCACAAGATATCTACGAAAGAGATAGTGCTCATAGAACATATATGAGTAACATTAACAATATGAGGAGACAACCTGATGGTACATATCAAAAGTCTCCACTCCAAAATCTTACTCCTGAAACAATAGCTACACTCGAAGCTGTTATGAATACATCACAAGCTTGGAATATAGCTAAAAAGAATGCTAAAGATAGTGAGCAAGTACAAGAGAACTGGACAAGATTATTCAATGCGTTGGACGACGCAAAAGATGATGAAGATGGATTTGATGAGTTAATATCAATGATAGAAAATGAAGAAAGTTTTTCAAGTATTCTGGCGAAAGCCGATGAAATCATAACTAACGCTATGAAAGGAGAATAGTTATGTTAAACGTGTTAAATATTACCAAACCAAACGATATCGATGATATCGACAAAATTCTTTTCACCTTTACAAAAGGCAAGTTTGGAAATTATCATTGCGAAAACATCGTGACATTTGATATTGAGACCACAACATCATACATAGTAGATGGCAAGGCGATAGCATTTGACCACGATAAGTATAATTCCGACGAATCTTACAAGCAAACAATCGATAATTCTACACCTATCTCCACAATGTATTGTTGGCAGATGGCAGTGTCTTCTGTAGATGGTAACATTTATGTATTCTTCGGAAGAGAGTGGATTGATTTCCATCGTACTCTTCGTAGACTTACAAGAGAAGCTAAACGTCAGATGGTGTTTGGTCCTGTTGCCAATGATAGAGAACAAGAAACTCTTATGGCTTGTTGCATTAACGAGAGAACACTTAACATGAAAATATTTATACATAATGCCGGATTTGAATTCCAGCACTTAAGAAATCTCTACGAAGATAAGTTCGTAGCACAGAAGAAACAGAAAGTGTTTGCTCGTTCCGCAAGAAAGCCTATGAAAGTAAATTTCACCCTTGATAGAAAAATAAATATCGAGATAAGAGATACTCTTGTTCTCACACAGAAGTCACTCAAAAATTGGTGCGAAGATGAGAATCTCCCTGTCATGAAATGTGACCCAATAGATTACTTACAGATTAGACACCCTGAAACCCCGCTCACTGATGAAGAAATCCAGTACTGTATCAATGATGTAGTTTCTATGGTTTACGGTGTAGATAAATATAGAGAAAAGTTTGGTTTCTTAAATGATATTCCTCTTACGCAGACTGGCATAGTTAGACGTAAAGTTTGTACTGAAACATATCAGAACGATAAAGCCTGGTGTGAAGAACAGTGTCAGATTATGAAGAACTACGATTTTGAGTTCTTTACAAAACTCTGTAAACTCTTTCAAGGCGGATGGACACATGCAAATGCTACAAAGGTTAACAAGATTTATGATAACGTTAGAGCATTCGACTATAGTTCATCATATCCTAGCGTTATGACAAATGCAAGACTCCCTATAGGTGAGTTTATACCTTGTGATAAATCAGAATTTGACACCTTAGCTGCACAAGATATTGAAACAGCAGACTTTAGATGGTTTGCTAAAATAAAGTTCGAAGGTAAAAAGTTCCCTCTTATGTCAATGCTTCAAAACACATATTGGTCTACATCAAAGTGTGAAGAGATTGAAGGAGTACCTACTGTAGACAATGGACGTTTACAATCCTGCAAGTCATTCACAGCATATGTAACAGACCTCGACTATGAGATTATATCTCATACATATATGTATGATAGTATAGAGGTATTAGAGCTTTACAAGTCAAAGGCCGGATATCTTTCAACAGCACTTATTAAACTTATTCTTGAGTATTTCGGATACAAAACCTCACTCAAAGGAACTGGTAATGAATCACTCTACACTGAAAGCAAGCAGTTTATAAATAGTATCTACGGTTGCTTCGTAACCCGAATCGTATCTGAGATTATTGAGTTTAACGATGAAACTGGTTGGGATAAAATAAAGCTTGATGAAGAAAACGGTCCTCAAATATTATTTAATACTTTGAGTGAACTGACACCTGAGAAATGTTTCGGTAGTTTCCAGCTTGGCATCTGGGTAACAGCCTGGGCTAGACACAGACTTTGGGATTTTATCAGAAAATTTGATAAGAAGATAATATACTGTGATACAGATAGTATTAAAGGTTTATTTACAGATGAAGACCTTGACTGGATAAACGACTACAATGCCTCTATCGCCTCGCTGGAGAGCCGTGTAGCCACTCAATTAGGTATAGATGATAAATTATACACCCCACTTACTTCAACGGGCAAAACAAAGCGCCTGGGCGTTATGGAGAGAGAAGCTGACGCTGTACACTTTAAGACTTTAGGAGCTAAAAGATATGTTTATCAGACATTAGATAAAGAACTCTACGATAATTATGGTATTAGATTATTAGAAATGCATACAACAATAGCCGGACTTCCTAAATCAGCCGGAGTTAATAAAATAACCACATGTGATGACTTTACTGATAACACAGTATGGAACACATCAGAGTCACAGAAAAACACAGCGGTTTACAATGATAATCAGCCTAATGCAATACTCACAGACCTTTATGGTAACGAGTATGAAGCTACTGACCAATATGGTATAGCAATTGTTCCTACAACATTTGACTTATCAATATCGGAAGAGTTTGCAAAGTTCTTACAGACACTTAAAACTGGTTGTATAGATGAAGATGATGAATTCTTTTCTGATATACCTTATATCTTTAGATAAAAATATAGGAGCCCATTCCTGGGCTCCTTTTCTTATCCGAATATATCCATCATCATCTTCTGTAATCCACTATCAGTTACCCTGACTAAACCTCGGAAGAAATTCTTCTTCAACTGGTCCAATATTGTTGTTGTTTTTAAGAGTGGGATATTCGGAGTACCATCAATTTCAAGACAATACACATAAGGACAAGACTCATCGTACTGTCTACTAATTAAAGTATAACCTATTTTATCATAAGCGTAAACACCTATTTTTTGGTCCTGATAGATTAATGTGCAACGATACCTAGGTCGTCCCCACATTGCTCTATCTTTTTTCTTTACAACCAATGTACTATCATCATTAATCCATACATTAGTTCTGTTTCTATCAATATATTTCTTAAGAGATATATCAAGTCCTGACTCTTCGTGCATTTTCTTAAGTCCCTCAACCTCACATCGTTCAAAGACTACTCGGTTCTCTCCTTGATAAAATCTCGTATTCTCTTGTATCTTATTGTTAAGGTCTAATGCTTCAAAGTATGGGTTACCCAACGATAAAGTATTAGAACATAATATAATAGGTATCTCTCTAACAGCTTTACCACCACCCCTTGCTACTGACTTATATAGGTTCATAAGAAGACCTACCTCATCAGTTAAGTATGAACTATCAGCCGATGGCATAAACTCATCGAAAAACAATACAGAAACGTGGTTAAAGAGACCTGATATCTTTTTAATTGCATCACTCTGTTTAATAGGCAATACAAAACCACACATCTTACTGTCTTTTTCATCACCATTATTAATATCTAAATATATATTACTATAAACCTTACTCTGATGAACAACTTCTCTTACGGATATTTCCTTATGTTCATTCTCTAAATAAGGAGTTAAGATACCTTTTGCTACGCTACCTAAATCTCCTATTTTTCTGGTTAGAAGGACGAATTGCTCGTCCTTCTCCAGAAAGTTAGAGATTAAAATTTTGGAAAAGCCATATGTTTTACCTGGACCACGTTCCAACGAGCAGACTATTCTCCACGTTGGTTCGTTACCCAGTGCATCTTTGCTGTTCATTATGAAGCTAGGGTCATAGTGTTGTTTATAAACCTTTGACTTACTCATAATGTTTCTCCTTTCAACATACGTACACCGCAGTTAAACATTCCTTCAATTGCTACGGCAACTGGAAGCATACTGTGAGTAATATGACAGTCATGAGTCTTAACAAATGTACTGTCTTTACCATTAACCTGTTCCCAATGAGGAAGGTCATCGTTGCTTGAAGCTCCCTGTGTATATTTAACTACATAAGGTACATCAACAGTTGCTCCGAAGTTATAACCATATGTTTTAAAATACTCATCGTACTTTTCAAGAATTGAATCTCTAAGTGTTACCTGAGTTATCTTAAAGTCATTTAATGCATTAAACTTAAGATATGATGTGTCACCCATTGAACCCGGATGATACTGATTATTTGCAAATGCTGGCTTTGTATCATTAAATCTAGGATTATCCTTTGATGGGTTACTCAAGAAGTTTGAAGCTTCTGCAAGCATTTCTTTCTGTACACCATATGTATTCTCATATGCAAAGTCAGCAGCAGCTGCTCTTGAGAGAACATCATTTTCTGCTCTCATACCTCCGAGGTAGCCACCACCTGCTCCCATAAATGCACCAATAGGACCACCCTTCATAAATCCTTCAACTGCCCCACCAATTGTAGAACCAACACGACCTTCATTAATCATATCATAACCTGCACTATTCATTGCAAGGTCTCTCTGATATCCACCATATTCACGTTCTGCTTGTGCCTGAGATGTATTATTAGCAACTTCATTCATATAAGTAGCTGAAAGGTGTGTCAAGAAAGCGTCTGTAGTAAATGGAACCTGTGGGTAATTATTAATCTCAACACGCTCTTCAACATTAAAGTTACCTGCAATCTCCGGGGTAAAGAAGTCCTGGTCTTCTGTAATATCACTAGGACTCAATAGTTTAACATCTTTATACTTAAGTGGCATCAGTATTGATTTAGGTCTACCTAATATCTCTACTATAACTTTAAGATATATAGTACCACCTGTTGATATTGAATTAACAGAATTTATATCTTTAAAATTTTCATACTGATATTCTTTAATAGTACCATCTGGAGTCTCAACTCTTAAATATGAATATGGGCTCAAGTACAGCTTCTGACAGTGTGGTTTATAACCCTGATATGAACTCTTATTCATTCTGTTATATGAAGTCAAAAACTCAACTGTATCATCATCGTTGTAATTAAATGTACCTGGATTATCAACAGTGCCTGAATCAGTAACTCCAATGTAATCAATTAAATATTTTGGTATTGCATACATACCGATTATCTGACCTATAGCATTCCAAGTAGTTAAACCATCTATAAGTTTATCAATATATAATTCATCCTGACCATCTTTAATATCCTTAGGTATAATCCATATATCATAAGGATGTGGGAACGCTGACCAGAAAGCATGGTTTTTATAAACAGGGTCTTGTTTTGTTCCTATATTTGTTGTAAAGTATTTTTTATTAGCTCCAATAAATGTTCCTCCACCAAGTCTAACAGCATCGGCCCAGATACCATAATTACTACCTGCACTACCACCAATTGCTGAAAAGTCAATAGGCGCTATAAGAACAACAAAACACATATCATTACCCTGTAATGATTTAATAGCATTTATATCAGAACCATAATTCTTCATTATCATTGGATAGCAACCATCTACATTAATGCCGGATGTAGTCATATAATCATCAGTTCCACCTGATATAGTTGTTGTGTAATTATATTTTTCCAGAGATTTAACAGATGGTAACTGTTCTGGAGTCTGGAAAGCATAAATGTCTTTATTATATGGATTTGCACTAGCATTGGCATAGTCAGTCTCGTTAAGATACTGTCTAACAATACCACACTTCTCAAAGTCAATTTCGAACATCCATGATTGCCAGAAGTCGATTTGGTAACTAATTTCTGTAACCTCATTGTTAATATAAAAATAGTCAAGAATCATACCATATATTGTCTTATTATCAAATGAAGGGTTGACAAAAGATAGGTAGTTACAATTCTTGACTAGAGACCCTGGAGCCTCTAGTCTAATTCTACCTGTCTTTTTAATAACTGTACAAGGAGTATCAGTCCTAGCAACCTTACTTGCAAAATAAGCTCGCTGATTTGCAATGTTTGAGAATGCAATCTCAATACCACTTGAGAAATCAATGTCAACACCACTATATAAAGTTACTGTGCTCTGTGGTTGTATTCTCATATTATCACCTTACCCTTCTGTTATAAATGGTTTATAACCGTCCTTAACGAGTTTATCGTATACACCCTGAGCATTTTTCTTAACTGAGAATGCTCCACACTGTACCTTATAAAGCTCGCCTACTTTCTTAGTAATTACATCATAACCTTTATCTTTAAGTTTCTTAGCAAGGTTATCAGCGTTACCTTTCTTCTTGAAAGCGCCTACCTGAACTCTGTAAAGTTTCTTAGTTTCTGGTTCTGGTTTACTTCCCATAGCCGCTTTAATATCTCTTTCTACCTGACCTGATGTAATCTTATTATAAAGATAGGGTCCTGGACACAGTGTAGCAACAAACTGTCTATGTACTGTGAGACTTCCATTTTTTGTACCGTCCCAATGAGGATTAATGTTATATCTCTTGCAAATGTCTGCACAAAGCTTTATAAGAGATTTATAAGAAGCATCACTAACAGTCCAATTAGGAGCTCCTGAGTTATTAGAAACCTCAATTGTAATAGCTCTCTGGTCGTTCCATCCACTTGAGCTTGTCCACGCTCTACGGTCCTCTGAAACACCTGCACATATTACACCATCATATCCAATATAATAATTTGCACTAGCTTCTCTTGAACCATCTCTGTGTCCTCTTGCACAGCTATCAGCTTTAGTCTGACTAGCTGTGTGATGGATTGTTATCTTTGAAATTTTCTCTGTTCTAGCGTTAGATTTCTTAGTACCGAAATCTACAACTACTGTAGCTAAACTTGATTTAACCATAATAATCCCTCCTATCCTAATGACCAAGGGTCATATTTATCACGCATTGGCATAGGGTCTGTATTAAAAGCTCCTATACTCATATCATGAAACATATCCTGAGCTGTAAAATCAGAACCTGCAATCTCCCATCCTTTATCCCAAGCAGCTTGCTGTCTGGCTTGTTCTTTCTCACGTGCAAGACGTTCTTTTTCTGCTTGTCTTTCTGCTCTGTCCATTTCAGAAAAGACGCTCTGTGCAATTCTATTGACACGTTTCATTGATTTCATTAAATCTGGTGAAATATAATCAACTTCATCATAAAGATTAAAACCTGTATCTTCCTGACCAGTTCTTACACCAGTATCAAATGGTGTTTGGGTAGGTACTAATCTGTCACCTACCATCTCACCGAAAGAACCCATAGGCTCTTCATATGTCATCTGTTCTGTTATACCAAAGAAGTCTAAACTATCTTTAGCTTCTGGTCTACCTAAAGGGTCTTCACTCATTCCTGAACCGAATGCATCTCTACCCATACTGTAAACATCCAAAGCTGCACCGAAAAGTCTGTTCATTGCCATAGTTACTCACCATCCTTTTCCATCTTGTCGCAAAGTCTCTGCAATGCGAGTGTGTTATTGTTAAGTGCTTCCGTAACTTTCTGGATTTCATCTTTGTGTTCTTTCTGCATGTCCTTAACTTCTGAACGGTAGTTATCTGTCTGATATTTAACATACCATCCCATAAATAAACATGCTACGATAGGAAATCCAACTGTTGTAATCATTGTCATAATATCATTCATTTATATCACCTCCTATGATAATTGTGCGTGTGTCCAGTCGTTTGTAGTGTCTATATTTGTTACTCTATTTAAAAACCATAAAATATGTCTTCTAGGTGTCCAATTAGAATTTCTTGAACCTCTGAAAATACATAAGAATCCAAACTCAATTCCTGATGGATTTGGTAGTTTAAGTGTATAATTATTTATATTACTAGCTAATTTATTACAATATGTGAGCATATCACTTGTGTTAAATAATTTCCATGCATAACCAGTAAGTGGAACACTGAATCGAAGCTTAGTATTTTCTGTACCTGGTTGATTATTAGCTACAACCACATTAGGAGCTTTCTCTGAATAAGTGGTTAATTTTACTGTTGTTCCATCATTTTCTAATATATAAGGATAACAAGCTAATGCAGTATCTGTTATAAAAGAATTGACAAAACCAAAATCTGAGTTACCTTCAGTATCCCATTGTCTTGGGTTTCCTTGTGAGTCAGTACCTGATACTGCTGGTAAATCTATAGGTGCAATTATTTGTCCTGCACTTCCTAAATTAGATGTAAACCAATTTACAAATGTTTGTAAATCATTAAGAAGACCTTGACCTGTGCTCGTAGGTTTCATTCTTAAAATAACATATTGAAAACTTTCTGAGTCACGTATAGGTCTATATAAATATGAAGTATTTTCAGATATACCCCATGGGTTCCACTGAGTATTTTTTGTGTCTATAATTTCATTTTTCTGAGCACCTGCCCACATATGAATATCTCCATAACTAAAATTTGGGTCATTCAGATTAAGAGATTGTATAGGTAAAGTTCTACTTTCTTCAAAGTATCCTGTACCTAGTACTTCAATACAATAGTCATGATACTTCTTACTATTTCCAGTATTCTGTTTTCTTCGTATTGTATTCATCCAATAGATATTACTCATCATCTCACCACCTTTAAAAGAAGAAAGAGTTAATGCCAACGAATCCGTGTAATCATCTCGGACGCTGACACAGCCTCACTTAAGAGGGATATACCTGTGCACAGACAGACATTGTACATTAACTCTAATCTCCTATAATTATAACATTATTCGTTATCTTCGTCAACCGTTGTTTCCGGGTCAACTTTTTCTTCAAGAGCTTTCACTCTCTCTTCAAGGTCCTGGATTTTAGTAGCACAAAGCTGTAAAATCTGACCATAAGTTAAACACTCCTGAAAACTTGTAGGGATTATTAACTGTCCCCAACTTCTAAATCCTCTTCTCATAAGACATCAACCTCCTTTTTATGATGTTAATATTAAATCACCTGACGCTCCATTCATACCACCTGTTTCATATAATGTATTAGACGTTAATGGTACTAATGTCATTCTGAAGTTTGATGATATATTAACAGTCAAACTCCAACTATAATAACCATCTGTTTGTTGTTCGTATACTATAGTTCTACCAGTAAGAAAATCAAATGTAACACCTTTACCTGTGAAATATGTTATTAAATCATCTGCTAAATTAAACAACGTTGTAGATGATGTTGTAAAATCTCCAAAAGCTGTAGGATAAATAGTATCGTTTATACCTTTTCCTAATATTGTACCGAGAAATGTTGCTAATTGCATTCTGAATACAGAAGGATTGCCAAAATATTCTTGTCGATAATCAGAACCTTCATCAAATTCTAAATTACCTAAAAGTCCTACATATGTTGCTTTTACTTTTAGAGTAACTGAGTTACCAGTTCTGATAAAATACACTCTTGGCTGTTCACGGTTAGCAGCTTTGATTGTACAAACAACACCATCACTACTACCACTAGAAGGAGGATTAATCCACTCTGTATCATAGTCTGTACCACTAGCTTTAGCAAGTATCTGACCTGCTGAACCACCTGAGGCAACTCCTGGACCTGCTGGTCCTGTTGCTCCCTTAGGTCCTTGCGGACCAGTTTCTCCTGTTGGACCTTGAGGTCCTGTAGCGCCAGTTTCTCCTGTATCACCTTTTGGTCCTTGAGGACCTGTTGCGCCATCTTCACCGTCCATTACATTAAATGTATCAGTTCCCTGTGCATCTGTTATAGATACCTTATGACCGCCTGTGATAGTAGTTACTGATACAGTAGGTGAAACACCGTCTGTACCATTTGTACCGTCCTGACCCGCTGGACCTTGTGGTCCTGTAGCTCCCGTAGGTCCTTGCGGACCAGTTGCTCCTGTAGCTCCTGTTTCTCCTTGAGGTCCTGTTTCACCTTGAATACCCTGAGGTCCTTGAGCACCTCTGATACTTGGTGTAGTATAACTTGTACCATCAGTAAAGTTTAGAGTAAGAGTATAATCACTGTTAAGAGTTACTGAGTCAATTCCGTTACCATCAGCACCGTTTTGTCCTGCTGGACCTTGAGGTCCTGTTGCACCAGTTGCACCTGTCTCACCTTGAATGCCTTGCTCACCCTGTGGTCCTGTTTCTCCTTGGATACCCTGAGGACCCTGTTCTCCAGTATCACCTTTAGGTCCCTGTGGGCCTGTTTCACCTTGAGGTCCTGTTTCTCCTTGGATACCCTGAGGTCCTTGAGCGCCTGTAGCACCTTTAAGACCTGTAAATGCAAAGTCGAAATTAGGATTTTCATTAGTACCTGATTTAGTTACTGTAACTGTAGGAGTGCCTGTTGTTGCATCAACACTTGCTGTAGCTGTAATATTACCTGCGCTACCTGCTGGACCCTGAGGTCCTTGTTCGCCCTGTGGTCCCTGAGGTCCTGTTTCTCCTTGAGGTCCTTCTGGTCCTGTTTCTCCTTGGATACCCTGAGGACCCTGTTCGCCAGTATCACCTTTAGGTCCCTGAGGACCTGTTTCTCCTTTAATGTTACTGAAAGCAAAAGCAAATGATGGATTTTCATCAGTGCCTGACTTAGTAACATTTACAGAAGGAGTTCCTGTGTTTGCATCAACTGTTGCTGTTGCTGTGATACTAGGAGTAGCTCCCGTAGGGCCCTGAGGACCAGTTGCTCCTGTAGCTCCTGTCTCACCTTGAATACCCTGTGGACCTTGTTCTCCCTGAGGACCAGTCTCACCCTGGATACCCTGTTCTCCTTGTGGACCCTGAGGTCCTGTTTCGCCTTGAGGTCCTTGTGGACCCGTAGCTCCTGTTTCACCCTGTATACCTTGTGGTCCCTGAGGTCCCATAGGTCCTACTGGGCCTGTATCACCCTGTGGTCCAACTGGACCTTGCTCACCACGTGGTCCCTGTTCACCTTGAGGACCTTTAAGGTTGTGAAAAGCAAATGATAAGTGAATATGTGTCTCGTCACCATCTTCAACAACTTCTACTGAAGGAACACCTGAGCCACTATCAACTGTGGCTGAAGCTGATAATTCTTTAAGTAAGTTGTAAAGAAAGAGCACCTGCTGTTCATAAGTCATTGATTCATCGAAGCTAGTAGGAATTACTAGCTCCGAGAAATCACTTCCTAATGTTTCACGTGAAACATCATCACAGTCGGGCTCTATGAAGTTGTTATCTAATAAATCATTCATAGTGCAACCCTCCTTTAACTATAGATAAACATAAACAAGTCTTCAAAGATATCCCATACCTTATCAAGAAGAGGAATTGACCTGTAAAGCATTTCAAGGTTTACAGCATAATCAACTTCATCTTCCATATTAGACTTAGCTCCTGTTTGGTCTGTGTTTCTTGAATCATTATTTGTTACTGTTGTATCAGTATCTGTTACTGATGTAGAGTTATCCGTAACATTACGAGAACCATTGTCTGTGGTTGTAACGTCTCTAGAACCTACTGATGTGTTGTTGGTTATGTCAAGAGTATCTCTTTCACGGGTGAGGTCTGTATCGTATACTTTTTCATCCTGGAGGTTACGTGACTGAGTATTCTGACTACCGTATGTTGTCTCACTCTGTAAGTCTTTAGTATCTACGTTATTCTCACCATATGACTGTCTGTCGGTATCGTTTATCTGTCTTGTATTATGACGGTCATTAAATGAATGAGTAATGGTATCTTTTCCTGTTCTGGATGTAGTAGCCTGAGAGTTATAGTTCATCTTATCAGAACCATCTACATGAGACTCTGATGTTTCGTTCTGTCCCTGTGACTGAGTTCTACCATAGTTCATTGAAGTATCAGTAGTATCTGTTCTTTCATCATTACCTGTACCATAGGACATTTCTCTTTCATCATAGCCACCCTTTGTCTGAGCATAGTCATCAGAGAATGTTTTAACGTTCTCATCTTCGTAGTTATCAAATGCTCTAGTGGAACCTGCTTCTGATGCTGAACTCATGTAGTTAAATGTTTCGTCTGTAATCAGTGAAGAACCTTTTCCGGCTGAACTACCACCTGGGCTTCTCATATTCTGAAGACTTCCCATAGGTGTATCATAGTTAACCTGGAATGAGTTATCTTTGACTGAACCGGTCTGAGTTCTTGTATCAGTAACTGAACCTTCTTGTCCAACTGAGCTGTTGTAAGTATCTTTGACTTTCTCTTTACCAGCCTTAGTAAGAACGTTCTGTCCCCAATCCATACCACCAGTACGAGCGTTCATAGAACCTGCTCTTTCACCAGTTGTATTGTTGTCAATTTCCCTTAAGTCGTAACCTGTCTTCTGCAAGCTGTCAGCCATTGTTCTGTTGGCTGTATCTA
>Ga0247611_10006905_pt1 | contig 14433 bp, 12 predicted proteins | sample 177DNAGHGhighgp2_FD_192422 | JGI IMG/M metagenome (GOLD analysis project Ga0247611, IMG submission 192422) | Sheep rumen microbial communities from Palmerston North, Manawatu-Wanganui, New Zealand - 1770 DNA GHGhigh gp2 | ecosystem: Host-associated > Mammals > Digestive system > Stomach > Rumen...
TAAGAAGCCATATGAAATAGTCACTGAGGTATTAGGGCTTTCTGATGGGAAAGATATCTATTATAAATTTCATAATCGCCGCATCGTTTCAAATTACTTTGTTGTCAAAATGGATTACTCATTGGCTGCTTTCAATAAAACAGAAGGAACCTCAGAACAAACAATTATCCCGCAGGTGTTGTTTACAGAGGACAGCATAAATAATCGTTCTTCAGCACCTTTGAAGTCGATGCAACAGATAACGAAGGCCCTAAAATCCTTCTCAGATTCATTAAAGTCCCCATCAATGAATCACAATTCCTACAGCTATGCCATCAATGGTCAGCGTAAGGATCAATGTTTGACAATAACAAATCGTTTAATTAAGTAAGGCCGTTATTATGAAACTTAGCATATCTGACCTCCTTCAGTTGATTGCCATCCTTGGACTTGTTGCTGCTGTCGTTTATGGCATATTAAAGTTTATTCAGGACTTTATACAGGCAGAATCCAGGAAACGAGAGAACTATTACAAGTCGTTTGATACTGTTGTTGCTCAATTGTCCTCCGAAGTTAAGACATCCCAATTATCAGCAGCCATCTTGTTGCGTCGATATTTCAAAGATACTGGGAAAAAGAAGAGAGCGGATTTGCATCTTGAAGCCGTCAACGTCATATCATCATTGCTTAAAGTGCTCCCTTCTGGAGTCCTCCAGAAAACGCTGGGCGATGGCCTTGCATATGCCAAGGATTTGGATAAAGTCGACCTTCAAGGAACCAACCTTCAGAATCTGTATTTGGGCAGGAAAGACGACATTCGAATCAGCATGGCTGAAACAGACATGTTTATGGCGGACATTTCTTATGCTACTCTCAACAAGATTGATGGTCATGGAGCAGTCTTCTATAATGCTATTCTCTATCATACGCAGATTCGGGATTGTGACTTTACAAATTCCTATTTTAAAGGAGCAGACCTCAGCAATACTTATTTTGATCATGTTCTGCTTTATGGTGCTAACTTTTCTAAAGCATCTAATTTGCCTATAGAATTCGAAGGCAAGCTTTCACCTGATGGTGTCTTCACATCTAAAGAACGTCTTACAACACCTTCTACCAAGCAAGAGAGAAAGGTCGTGTTCTTTAGTATGCCTGGTTGCATGAGTAAGGAAGACGAAATTCTCACAAAGGACTATAAGACGTTCTTAGAAGATGAGATGCATTATGAAGTCATCTATTACCAAAAGGATGAGTATCCTGAGTTCGGTCAGTTTAACAAGATTCGTCAGAGCATTATGAACTCATCAGCCATGATTGCCTTTGGATTCAAGCAAATCAGTATTAAGGATGGTTTGAGTCATCCTAATACAACAAAGGAAAAGTCTATTAGTGATGTTGATCTTCCTACACCCTGGAATGAGTTAGAGGTTGGAATGGGACTGATGAATCACCTACCTATTCTTCTTGTGAAGAGTAATGGGATTAGTAGTGGTATCTTTGATAGCAAGCTTAGCGAATGTTTTGTGGCAACCATAACTGCCGACTCTGACAGTCGTGAACTCAAGTATAATCCAGAGATGATGCAATGGTTGGCTGCTTTCTAAACATGTAAAAGAGAGTGCTTGTAAAAATTATGAATAATATTGCCATCGTTACCGCCCGTAGTGGTTCAAAGGGTTTGAAGGACAAAAATATATTGCCATTGGCAGGTATGCCGTTGATAGCTTATTCTATTATAGCTGCACGTGAATCACGGATGTTTAAAGAGATCATGGTTTCAACTGATTCAGAACATTATGCATCTTTAGCAAAAGAATATGGCGCATCTGTTCCTTTCTTGCGCTCCGAAGAGATGAGTGGTGATTTTGTAGGCAGTTGGGATGTCGTGAAAGAGGTGCTTGACAATTACCGCACTGCTTTTAACATGCGGTTTGATACTGTTTGCCTTCTTCAACCAACATCACCTCTCCGTTCTGCTTTTGATATAATAAATGGTTATCAAGAATTCGAAGAAAAGCACGCAGATTCTGTTACTGCTGTATGCGAGATGGAACACTCACCTCTTTGGAGTATGACTCTTCCAAAAGACCTCTCTCTGAAAGAATATCGCCAAAATAGTAAAGGTAATTTGCCTCGGCAAAAACTTCCAACATATTATAGAATTAATGGTGCCCTTTATATACGTAGAATCGAGTATCGTCAAGACGGGTCCATTGAACTCCCAGATACAGAAGCTTTTGCATATATTATGCCACGAGAAAGAAGTGTGGATATTGATAGTCAAATCGATTTCCGTTTAGCGGAAATTTTAATTAAAGACAACTTATTAACATTATAAATATGAATACAGAAAACAACAAGAAAACAGACTGTTTGCCTCGTGTCGGCATTAATGATGGTTTTATCTTATGGACTGTTTATCATTTGTTTGACGTGCTTAGACAGGTTTCTTTATTTCAACAAATAAGGAATATCTCTAGGCTGTTGTGGAAGAAAAAATACCAGCATTCTCATCCAAATGCTTCAAAAGAAGATATGGATAATGCATGGGTTACAAACAGACCATTTACAACGAGATATCTTTTTTCAGAAATATGGGTGATAGCACACTTGCTTTTAGGTGTTTTAACCAGTTTGATAATGATTTATACACCATACTTGTGGCTGGGGTATATTATCCTTGGATATGCTATGCTCAGATCATTTGAAATATTTGTATATCACGTTAATGTTTTGCTTTTCGACCCGTTAAAAGTCGGAGTAGACAATTATCAGATAAAGTCGGCTACAAGGATGATCATACTGCTTTTCTGTAATATCGCGGAATATATCCTATGGTTCTCTGTTATCTATATTGTAGTTCTTCGCTTGGACAATGAAGATATCATGGGTAAGCACATTCTGACAAGGAGTATTATGACGTTGGCTAATATTTCAGATCCCAATGATTATATTAATTGGAAAATTGCAGCTGTAGCAAACATAGAATCGGTTATTGGTATTTTCATGAATATTGTTTGCTTGGCTCGTTTTATTTCTATATTACCTTCTGTACAGACAATTGACAAAAACTAGTTAATATTATGAGACGAAAAAAATTATGGCTTAATATAATAGCATTTGCTATATTTCTCATTTGCTCTGCAGGAATAGGGACAGCAATGACGGCAGACGGCAGCAATGAGTTGATGATCGCTGTTGTATCATTAGCTGTAGCACTCATTGCTCTTTACATCAGTTTGCGTACCTTTTATTCTATTGACGAAGTCAATGCCATCAGTCGTATGGATGGCAATGTGATGGAAAATCCCCGTTATCGACCAAACATATTGAGGGCAGTGTTCCTTTATCCTCAAACTGGTTTTACGGAAATAAGTAAAATCTTGATGACTCACATGGAGGATTTGTTCAGCGACAAGAATAAACAAAGTGGAGCCCATCTTGCTGATAATGTACAGGAAGTAGCAGATTTGCTGGTACTTATTCCATATTTCATTAAGACCAATTATCAAGAAGTATCTGCCATTCAGTTAGAACGCGTCTCTTCATTGCTTGATACTATAAAAAACAAAGTAGATAATTTCAAGGAAATCTCCGATGGGTCATGTAAGTTATTAGAAGAAACAGTCAGTCTGATTGATTCAGTTTTTGCATACCAGAAGATGACTGCAAAAAGAAAGTCTGATCCTTCCAAACTATTGGAAATTCGAGGTTCTCTTTTCATCAATCCCGTTACCTGTATTTTATATTACGACTATCTGGGTTTGTATTTCTTAAGGAGAGCAAGAGGAGTTATTTTAAAACATCATGAAGATGTCTCATTGCGCGAATTAATAGAATACGCCAAAGAGTGTAAGGGTGAAGAGAGCTCGTTGGCAACTGTGTACCTGGAAAAAGCAATTAGCGCTTTTAGGCGGGCTAAAGAAAACGTAGGCGATGATATGGTCTGGACAGGCTATATTTGTTTCAATCTTGCTAGGGCAGAATACCTGAAACAAATCCTAAACGGATCATTAGCTGACTCCACCAATAATGTATGGGAAACTTATATCAATGAGAGCATTCGCAGTTGGATGACGGTAAATAGAATTATCGATGAGCATTTTGATAAGAGAGAGCTAGAAGGTAAACATACTTGGCTTCAGCAAGCATTCATCAGTGAAGAAAACAGCGTTCGTTTGTCTAAAGTTGTCATGCAAATGATGATTCAGCAGCCGCTAACCGATTATAATAGCAATGCTTGGCTCAAGAATTACAACGAAATTATTGAAACACCATTCTATAAGGCAATTCCGATACCTGACCCTATCAAGCTCACGGACATCCTTATGGATGATATTGAACTGCTATTAGGGAAACAATAACGTATTAGTATATTGGATTGCCATAGTCATAGTACTCGTTATACATTTCATGTCACAAATAAAATTGAATATTCAAAATTCAATTATTGCTGGAGTTCTACTTTTTTGCTTGTTGTCTTCTTGTTTGTTATAGGGGTATGAATATTGGTCATCTTCCATATTATAAGTCCGAAACATATAATTAATAAGAGAAATACCAAAAGATATCCTAAGGATTTATGTGGTAACCACATATCGAAAGGTATAATATTGTCGAATAATTGGCTGGCATCCAATATTGCTGAAAATAGTGTGAACAGCGAGAGTAAAAATAATACTTGGTTGAGGACTTTTGTATTAGAAGCCTCAAATTGTTTCTGCTCAGATCCAATCAGCCTATACACCTCTTGTCGTTCTTGGGATATCTGCATTCCTTTATATATACTATTATATAGCTCCATCGTAAAAGTGTTATATGATATGTTGTTAAAGACATAATGATTTTCAAAATCATCCATTTCCTTATTAAGATGTAGTAAAAGAGAGTCCTCTTGCTTAATTAGTTGTTTTAGGTATTTCATCACACCCCCTTGTTGTTTTAGGTTTTCTTTTTGTTGTAAGACCTCCAAATGATTGTTATTTAACTTAAAAAGGCAGCATTTCTGAAATAGTGCATAAATGTATAAAATTCTGAAATGCCATGACCATTGGTCGTATTCTTCGATACTCCCATCCCGATTCTGTTTCCTTTTTATGATTCCATCTGGCATGGGTTCGTAATATAATACAGTAAAGGAATCCGGCAAAGAAAGGGCTTCCCATTGCTTAAACACAGATAAGGAATATGACGTGAATGTTTTCTGTATGTAGTCAGATGTCTCGTCTGTTTGAATGCCACTATCATCAGTCTTAGAGTCTGCTGTGCATAGATTGTACAAGAGACTTTTGCGCTGAGTAGGTTCTAATTCCAAATAACCTTCATCAGACCATACTATTTTCATTATCTTCATCCTGTCACTGTTTTCCACAAGATCAATATATGAAGCCTTTTTATTGAGGGTTAAAAATTGACATACATCCTTTAGTGGTCGTACAACCAATTGAGTCCATGCGTCGGACATCTTTCCATAGCGTCGGCAATTACGAAGTAAACGTATTATCGAACACAGATCTTTTATGCTCTTGGAAGATTGTTCTATTTCTATAGAAAACAATACAACGTGAAGAGGTAAAATATATAATCTAAGTTCGTGTACCAAAACATTATTTCGGCCAAAACTTATCGTTTCACCAATTTTCTTACAGAACGTATAACAGCCCTGAGACAGAGATTTGGAGAACATAAAAAATTGAAAACTTGAGTAATAGCCTTCCTTAATATACTCTTCTACCGCAGTGTTGCCTTTCTCCCATCCCCATTCGATTAATTGCTTGGTTAGACCACTGACTGTACGAGATGTAAAATGGCCGCATATAAATGAACGTTGATGTATCATGTGGTAATAATTCAATAATAATAGCAGTAATATAACTAAATAAAAGTGGGGGGTCCTTTAGCCCCCCTTTTGCTTTCGAGTCAGATGAGAATTAACTCACTGACATGCCTCTTCCTTCAACACAGATCCTTTACGGTTGTAAAAGAAGGATTAATTTTTTTGTTCTTCATAAACTTAAAATTATTTTTTAGAGTGCTATTAAAGCACTGCAAATATATTAAAAAACATCTAAAATGACAAAGTTGCCCTGGTTGTTTTAATATTTTTTAGCAATATTTCTCAAACAATACATATTAATTTCCCCTGAGATACATGAGAATAAAACCCAAATTATAATAATATATTTGCCTTTTTTGTGTAAATCCTTCAATCTATATGTGAGAAGAAGCCATCTTTATTGATATTATTCATATCGTTCGCTCTTCATTAGCGGTTCATGAAATATTCTTTTACAAGTTCCCAATCTGTACCAACTACCTCCAAAGTGTCTTCGCCCCACACAGGTGTAACCTTTTGGCTATCGAGGTTGAAGTATATGATGAATTGCGGATTGATATTTATGCTAACGCCATGGATGGAATCAATACGCGTGAAGGTCCCCTTAAACCCCCAAAGTTCAATATCACAAGAAACTACAGTTTCGGGATTATCAGTAATTCCTTTGTCACATTCATAATAATAAGTGCCATCCGTTTTTATCCACCATTCATTTTGAATTTTACAGTTGCGATCCTGTTCAGTATACCTAACACCAACCATCGCACCATCTTTGTGGGATGAACTTACTAAATCCATGACTACATGCGACACTGGGACGAGGAGACAGAATATAACGATGAAAGCCAGAAATTGCATCAGACATCCAAGCCATCTCTTTTTAATAATGCGATGTACGAAGAGTGACAATAGAAAGGCAAGTACTGTCACAATTAAACTTTCAATATATCCACCAGTTGGTATCATAACTAAATAAATATGTGCTATGTGGTTATAACATAATTAATACAATTGCAAAGATAGTTTTTTTCTGCAAGAATGGTTCGGGAAACGACGAAAAAAATGATAATCTAACTTTATTTTGTTGCATTCTTGGATTTTTTGCTTATCTTTGCACCAAGTATTACAAAAAACAGAGTACAATGAGCATAGTAGATTGGTTCAAAAATGACTTGAATGCGGAGGAGAGAGCACTGACGCGCGACTTGCTGTCGGTGGCTGTGGCTGACGGTGAGTTTTGCGACGAGGAGAAAAATACCATTCTCGAGATATGCCAGTTGGAGGGGATATCGGCGGTGGAGTTGATAGATTCTATCCGTAACCAGTCGTCGGGTGCTAAGCTGCTCAGTTCTGTTGAGGAAAAAAAGCGGTATCTGCTGCACCTTATCCGTATGATGATGTCTGACGGCAAGTATTATGGCATTGAACTGCATGTGATTGAGGTGCTTGCCCGCAAAATAGAGGTGCCGCCCTTGCAGCTGATTTCATTTATATTGGACGAGGTGAATGCCGGTCATATCAGCAAGGAGGAGGGTATCAAGGTGATTGACCATTTCGTGAGACGCTATACGGATTAAGAATATGAGTATCATTACGAAATTTCTGGCTGTGGTGACGGAACCGCAGTTTAAGTTGGCTCGCGACTTGACAGCGATGGCTATTGCCGACGGACATGTGACTCCTGAAGAGATGGAGGCCATGAAGACGATTTGCCATTTGGAGGGTGTTGACGAGATGAAACTGATGGAGGCATTGCAAGGCGGGTATGACCATGTGAACGAGGAGATGCCTAAGACGCACGAGGGGCGGGAGGCTTACCTGAGGGATATTATAAAACTGATAGGGGCAGACGGATATGCTGCTCCGCAGGAGGTCTATCTGTTTCAGATTATTGCGGGCAGGATGGGGTTGAACCAAATGGATGTTCTAAGCCTCGTCATTCTGACTACCACCCGGAAATATTTTCAGGGAGATATTGGAACAAGAACCTTTGCGTCATTTATTAAGAATTACATCGATCCCAAAGGGAAAACAGAAAAAGCTAATCGTGAGAACTTACGTACGCTTTATGATACCGTGGCAAATAATACAGAAATGAGTCATGATGTGGAACTGGATGCTGAAATACTACGGCAGAATTTGGCGCGAGCAACAGAAGCGTTTTTAGAGAATACCATTCTTATCAAGGAGTTTGAAGACATCGGTGTGGACTTCCCTGCCATGCTGGAGCAGGAAGAGTCGTTCGTGTTGAAGCGATATACTTCCCGCTGACTTTTACATCTTTATTCGAGGCAGATTCTCTGTGGAATAGGTTGGAAAGTAGTGCTTGATGCCATTTTCCGTGAGCCTTTTCACGACAACATTCAGATAATCGGCAATCGGTGCGAGGTTGTTGCTTCTGTATGCCCGTAACAGCCGTAACGAGTCTATTTCCAAAGCATCGAGATCAATGTTCAGTTCGACGAATGAGATTAGGAATAGCTGTAAGTCCTGATCCTTGATTTTCTCACATACATCAAGTAAAACCTTGTCGTCACTTAGGTTGTTTAGGAAATTGCCACTGATGGCAGGGTCGATGTCCTTGACAGACAGTAAACATCTGAAACCCTGCTGTCTCAGCAGTGCCAGATCTTTGACCTTGATATAGGGAAATAGCTTCAATGTTTGTAAAGTGAATATCTCTTTCTTGGGTACATGATAAAGTTGGCAAATGGTGTCATAGGATTCGGTAAGATTCACGAGACATTGTGCCAGTTCACTCTCGTCCTTTCCTAACATTTCTGCATCTATTTCTTCATTGGTTACATCGTATTTCTGAAAGGGTGCATAGAGTTGTTGTAACAACATATCTTGCGAGTCCAGATAGATCTCTGAAGTGTTGTCTGTCGTGCAGGTGGAGAAAAGAATGTCAGCATCAAGTGTGTCGCGCCCATTTATAATATCGTTTATCGCTTTTTCTCTATTGTATTCGGGATAGAGCAGTGGCAAATATTTTCTGATCTGTGAAAGTTGCCCATAGTGTTTTGCTTTCCTTTCCACTTCAACCCTTGCCCTCTGTTTGGCTGCTTTTTCCTGAGTAATCAGGCGTTCATCCTCGAATACTTTTATTATTTCCTGAGCAAAGTCCTTTTTTCCTGACTCATATTCAGACTTGATATACTCCTCTGCTTCTTTACATCCCATGTCAATGGCTTTCTTGATGAAATAGGAAGCTAGCATATCATTCTGCTCTGTACCTATACCCTGAGCATATAGAATGCCCAGGTTTAGGAAGGCTTTAGGGTCTTTTCCACCACAAATAGCCTTTTGTGCATCAGCGTACGTTGGTAACTTTTGAACCATACTAAGATTTGTTTAGGAGTTGAAACCTACCTGACGACGAGGTACTAGCTCTATCATTCGAGGGTTGTACTTCTTATAGCCTTCCTCGATATCAGAGGGGAGGATGTGCTGATAATCCTTGACGGTATCAAGCGTGACACGGTTCGCCATTGCCGGAATGATGCCGTTGCGGATAAACTGCTCCACCCAACGGGCATTGCCAAAGTTCTTAGTGCGTTGTGATAGCGTATCGTTTATCCTCTGGTGAAGAATATCCTGTGCTTCATCGCTGAGTATATAATCGTCTTTCCTAAACAGATGTAGCGCAATCTCCATCAGTTGGTCGGCATCGTAGTCGCTAAAATGATACTTGTAGGGGAAACGGCCCATGAGTCCGGGATTGGTGTTTAGCATGGCCCCCATCTCTTTCTCGTAGCCTGCAAAGATGATAATCATATCAGGATTGGGCTGCGAGAGAATGGTCAGCAGACTGTCGATAACCTTTGAACCATAGTCTTTCCTGTCGGCAGCACCATCATAGAGATTGTACGCCTCGTCGATGAAAAGCACATTACCTCTCGCTTCCTCCAAGACAGCCTTCATGTTCTCTTCGGTCTCACCGATATAGCGGCCTACAAGTCTTGTTCGGTCTGCGCATATCACATCGCCTTTTGAAAGCAGGCCTAGAGTATGGTATATCTTACCCAGCATTCTGGCTACTGTCGTCTTGCCAGTACCTGGATTTCCTGTGAAGATGGCATGGTGTGCCGCGATGTTCGACGTACGGAATCCAGCTTTGCTACGCTCCATGAAGAAACGGGAATGGTTAGCCATTGTCGTGATGCTCTTCTTGATGTCGTCAAGTCCAACCATCCCGTTCAGTTCCTTGATGCTGTCCTCGAATTCTGAGGATGAATTGGGCAGGAGGTCGAAGGGGATATCTTCAATGGGCAATTTAGGCAGGGATTCTTTCTCTGCCATGATATCTTGAATGGCGCGATGGAGATAACGCGGAGATACTTCTTCGGCCACATAACGACGCATGCTGCTCAATGACCACGTAGAGAAACATCCTTTGTCATGATGTTCCATGATGGCTTTTGCGAGTGCATCCATCGTAGCCTCGGAAGGATCAAGATGCTCGTTGTTCAGCTCCTTGAAGAAGGCTTGAACAAGTTCGAAGCCGCTATATGGCTGTTGGCTAAGTGTGTTCCCGCTCAGAAACAGATCTTTCAGCGAAGGATATATATCCAGCACACTCTGGATCTCCTGTTTTCCGCCACATAACCAGAGCTTATATTTTTCCTGGTTTTCACAGATTTTCTTCACGATCTGTCGAACAACTACCTTTCCTCCAGTATTGAGTAGGGCTCCAGGATTCGTCAGACAAAAAATCTGGTTGGTGGTGACGGATAGCTTTTCATTCAGAAACTCAAAAGGATTCTGAAGGCTTGCGTTGTAGAGCGTGTTGCTGTCAATGTGAACATAGTAGTAGCCTGGCACGGCGAGTTGCTGGAAAGCCTGAAGGACCTCTGCGCTCCAATCTCTATTTGATGTGTATATCAGGAGATTCCTGTTGACGCTTAATTCTCTGCCACCTAGTCCCTTGCGGAATTCGTTGTAGATTTTTAGGCGTCTGCTCTCCAAAGCATATTCTCTTAACTCGACGGTTCCAGGTGTGGTAGAGAGTATGTCCCAACTCGATTCTGAATTCTCTACACTGGTGGTCAGGATATCTTCTGTACTACAAATAGCGCGCATCGTCATTGGCTGCTGAATGATATTCATGGCCTCGTCAATCTCAAAGTCTATGCGTATGAGAGAGCCGTTTGACTGGTCGCGAACCATTAAAAAGTATTTTCCAGGTACCCAGATGTGGAAGGAACTCATGACGATACTGATCGCGTTGCTGGCTTCACGATTGAACATGTAAGTCACGTCACTGTTGCACATAGGAAAGTAGTCGTCGGTGTAGATGAAACAAGCAAAACGGGATTCCTTAATCATCGCACCCTTTCTTGTTTGGATGTTCACGGTAATCGCTCCGTCAGTGTAGGCGGTCGGATTGCCATTCGATAGCGAGAGCTTAATCAATCTGATTTCTTTCAAAGTAGTAATAACCATATTTTCCAGATAAATACCAAAAGAAAGAGCCACCGAAGCAGCTCTTTCTATCATGACCTAAAAAATATTTTTTTCTACTTGCGCTTGATGATGTCAAACCCCAGTTTCTTAACCAGCTTGATGGTATTGAAGGCCATAAGACGGTCATACTCTTTCTCACTGTCAGGAAGTGCCGTATAGGGAATAAGGGTAGGGCTTTCTTTCTTGCTGTCATCAAACTCCTTGCCATACGTCCATCCCTCCTTGATTCTTGCCTTAGCCCAAACGTTATGGGCGTTCTCAGCGATAGCATCCTGCAATTGCTCTAAGTCACCATTCAGGGGAATAGCGTCCACATCGATGGGGTGGGGCTCGTAGTCCTCTACAGCATGAAGTACCTTTATCATGTAGTTGTGTGACTCATTCCAGGCACTCTGGAAGTCGGAGATAGGAATCTTCGATATATTCTGTGCCTCATAGGGGTCAAAGACGGAAACAGAAGTCTCGTTTATTTCTGTGACTACCACAGCATGGTTCGTCAGATCCTCCAAGTCTACCTCTTCAGCATATAATTTCTCACGGTCAACACCCACCATCACATCACAATCCTCAGCGATAGCCTGTCGGATATCATCAAGAGAAGAGTCGAATTTGCGATTGATAAGCAGTCCGGAGAAAGCCAACAGATTGCCGAGACAATAAAGCGGTGTTCCTTCCGGCTTCAGCCAGCCTTTTTCCCTTGCTGTATCGAAGAGCGACTCTTGGTTATAAATAATATGGTGTCGATTCAGGATAAATATCTCGCACAGTACGGCACAGACATTCTCACCACCTAAAGCGGCCATCTGGAGCATGGGCAGAACATCATCAGAGTCAGAGTTAGGATGACAGACAAGAGGAGTCTCCTTATCTGTCTGCATGGCAATGTTCAGGACTTCCTGCAGTTCCTTGTCCGTTTTCATTGCCTGAAGTATCCGCTGCGTCTCCTCCTTACTGGTGTTGCCTTCCAGAAAAGCGGCCAGCAGTTCATCGGATATGATGTCTTTATTTGCCATATTCTTTAATGTCATTAAAGGCGACTCGTATCAGCTGTGCTATCGCTCGCCGTTTGATATTATATAGGTTTGCTGTCGTGATGTTCATCTCCCGTGCCAGCACTTCTGGTTCACAGTCTTCAAGTATGAGCCGGCGGATAACGTGTGCATAGCGTTCTGTCGGCATCGCCTCAAACAGACGTTCCATATCGTGTTGCGCTGTCGAGTCAGACCGTGATTCCACGGCAGCACCTTGCTCATTATAAGGAGTCTCTTTGCTGCTGTCATCTATCATTCGGGCACGTTTCTTAAGGAAGAAACGGATGGCCAGCACCTTGAGCCACATATAGATAGTACAGCGATATTCGAAGTTGCGGAGCTTGGCGGCATCGTCCTCCATCAGATAGATATACAACTCGTTCACCATCTCGTCGTAATCCACCTCATAGTCGAAGACCGATCTCATGACGCTATAGAACAGAGGACGACACTTGACAAAGAAGAATACCTTCGTGATACGATTATCACGAGCTATAAGTCCTTGTATGATTTCATACTCTGTCATATATTCAGTTGCAAAAGTAACCGATTAGTTTGATATCACCAAATTTTTAGTTCAAAAATTCTCTACCGCGTAAACTATTACGTATTTATTTTGTTTATTTAAAAATTATTCCTATCTTTGCAGTACCAATTAACTCAATTACTACATTTATGAGGGCGAGACTTTTATTTACAGTATTACTGTTAACAAGTGTGATTCTGAACATTTCAGGTCAGGGTATTGTGATTCATCTGAAAGACGGAACGACCACGATTATTCCGACAAAAAACGTGGAGAGCATTACGATGCTGTCTGCCGATGAGGGATATATCATCGGGAAATGGCATCTTGGTTTTTGGAAAGCAGGGAGTGCCGTCATTCATTTCGACGGCACTGAATATATGCTATTTGAAGGAAAGAAACTGTTATGGGCTGGAAGAGGTGACGGGTCGGATGAATACACCATCGACTACGCTGACGACAATAAGAGTTTCGTGGCTACAAATATCAAGAATTCAAACAAAGACTACTGGGAGATTATTAAATACACAGACAACCTGCTTGTGCTGAGAAATGGTGGAGCTGACAGGTATTTCTACACCTCACAGGATGCGGCCCAAAACGCTCAGATGGAACTGGACCCGCCTGCCCATCAGGAGACGAGTGACATCAATACGATTCTAACGTATGCATATGGTTTCACAAAATCCTCTTCTAACCCTATGGGCCAGCACTATGATGGAAGGCAGGCAGCGACAGACAGCGACAAGCAATGGCTGATGGATGCCAGCAACGAGCCGTCTTCTGTTGCCGGATTGTCAAGGTGGATTGAGAAGGACGTGACACTATATCCCTTCTCAGAGCCTGTGCCTGCTGATATCAACCAACACGCCATAGGAGACTGCAGTGCCATGGCGGTATTTGCCTCGTTGGCTTACCTGTACCCCGATTTCATCAAGAGTATCATTACTGACAATGGCAACAAGACATATACGGTGAAGATGTATGACCCGCAGGGCAGTCCCATCACGGTATGCGTGAGCAACAAGATACTGTGTGACGCTAATGGGACAATCGGTCAGGCGACAGGTAAGAACAATGCCATCACATGGGCAACCATCTTGGAAAAGGCATTTATGAAATGGGAGAGTCGATTCCATGTAGACGGGGTCGAAGGTATCGGTACAGAGTTCCTTGCTCCTCTGTTTACTGGTGATGGTGAGAGCTATGCTTTTGCACCCAACACGCTTCATACATCGGAGCACAAGACTTATATTGAATGGGCTTTGAATCAAGGTATGATTACCATCGGTGGCTTCACGGTAGGTGGCTTGAAATGCGGTGAACTGGAGACGGTGACAGCACATGCCTTCACCTACATGCTGGCCAACAGCAGCGATGCCATATTCGCCATGCGCAATCCTTGGGGAATCACCTCACTCGACGGAGTGTTACAGATTCCTAATGACAGAACCATCGTACAGACCATCGATGTGAGAGCTGTGAAGCCAGGAGCCGCTGCGCCTTATCTGCGCAAGAGCATCACCCCGTACAATCCTCCTGCATTCACACCGAAGAAGAGTGACATTGGAGTAGCTCCACGACTGATAGAGCGA
>Ga0247611_10006908_pt1 | contig 14430 bp, 16 predicted proteins | sample 177DNAGHGhighgp2_FD_192422 | JGI IMG/M metagenome (GOLD analysis project Ga0247611, IMG submission 192422) | Sheep rumen microbial communities from Palmerston North, Manawatu-Wanganui, New Zealand - 1770 DNA GHGhigh gp2 | ecosystem: Host-associated > Mammals > Digestive system > Stomach > Rumen...
TCCGATGGAACAGTTAAAGGGTACTACCATCTTGGCGGTTCGCCGCAACGGCGTGACCGCGATCGCAGGCGACGGGCAGGTGACGCTCGGACAGCAGGCGGTCATGAAGGCGCACGCAAAAAAGGTGCGCAGGCTCTATCACGATCGCGTGGTCGTCGGTTTTGCGGGATCGACCGCGGACGCATTCACGCTGTGCGACCGTTTTGAAGCGAAGCTCGAGATGCACGGCGGCGCGCTGAAACGCGCGGCGATCGCGCTTGCGCAGGACTGGCGCGGCGACAAAATGATGCGTCAGCTCGAGGCGATGATGATCGTGGCGGACAAGGACGATCTGCTGGTGCTTTCCGGCACGGGCGACGTCATCGAACCCGACGACGACATTGCGGCGATCGGCTCCGGCGGACTTTACGCGCTGGCGGCGGCGAAGGCGCTGAAACTGCACACCGACATGAGCGCAGAAGAGATCGCGACGGAAGCGATGGCGATCGCCGAATCCATTTGCATCTTTACCAACGGAAATATCAGCGTGGAGGTGATCCGTCCGTGACGCCCAGAGAGATCGTAAATGCATTGGACCGCTATATCATCGGTCAGGACGAAGCGAAGCGCGCGGTGGCGATCGCGCTCCGGAACCGCTACAGAAGAAGCTGTCTTCCGCCGGAACTGCGCGAGGAGATCACGCCGAAAAACATCATTATGCTCGGACCGACGGGCGTCGGCAAGACCGAGATCGCACGGCGGCTCGCGAAGCTGGTGGAAGCGCCGTTTGTGAAGGTCGAAGCGTCGAAATACACCGAGGTCGGTTACGTCGGCCGCGACGTGGAAAGCATGATTCGCGACCTCGTGGAGGAATCGATCCGGCTGACCAAGCAAAAGCGGATGGACCTTGTGAAGGACGCGGCAGCGACTGCCACCGAGCAGCGGCTCGTGGAGCTTTTGCTTCCGCAGCAGAAGAAACAGCAGAAGCCTGTGAATCCGCTCCAGTTTCTGCTCGGCAGCGGGCAGCCCGAGCCCGAGGAGCCGAAGCCCACGGAGGAGGAGAAGCAGGCGAGAAAGACGCTGAAGGAACAAACGCTCGAACGCCTGCGCGCGGGATTGCTGGAAAACGAGATCGTCGAGATCGAGGTGGAGGAAAGCGTCAACGCCATGATGTTCGGCGGACCCGGCATGGAACTCAATATGAGCGATATGCTCGGCGACATCCTGCCGAAGCGCAAGAAGGCGAAAAAGATGCCGGTCAGCCACGCACGGTCGATCCTCATGCAGCAGGAATCCGAAAAGCGCATCGATCCGGATGACGTGAATCGCGAGGCGCTGTGGAACGCCGAGCAGAACGGTATCATCTTCCTCGATGAGATCGACAAGATCGCGGGAAGCTCGAACCATATGGGCGCGGACGTATCCCGCGAGGGCGTGCAGCGCGACATTCTGCCGATCGTGGAAGGCACTACGGTCGCCACGAAATACGGTCCGGTCAAAACGGACTTCATCCTGTTCATCGGCGCGGGCGCGTTCCACGTAGCGAAGGTGACCGATCTTATTCCCGAGCTGCAGGGCCGCTTCCCGATCCGCGTGACGCTGAAAGACCTGACCGAGGACGATTTTTACGCGATCCTGACGCAGCCGGACAACGCGGTGACCAAGCAGTATGCCGCGCTTTTAAGACCCGACAACGTGAACCTGACGTTCACCGAGGATGCATTGAGAGAAATCGCAAAATTCGCGTTCCGCGCGAATGAACAAAACGAGAATATCGGCGCCCGTCGCCTGCATACGGTTATGGAGAATCTGTTGAACGACATCTCCTTCAATGCGAACGGTCAGCATCCGATGATCGACGTCGTCGTGGACGGCGCCTACGTCGATGCGCATCTGTCCGCGGAATGGAGTGAGGACAACATTTCGAAGTACATCTTGTAACGGGCGGGAGTCCGCCCGGGAAAGGACGGACGATGAAACGCCTGCTGATTGGATTGCTTTGTATCCTGCTTATGCCGCTGCAGATCGCTGCGGCGGACGGAACCGAACCGCCTGTGCCGAACGAACCGGATCCCGATTGGGTGCTTTGGGAGGAACCGGAGGAAACGGTCGAAACGTTTGCATCTGCCGATGGAGAGCCGCTGCATCGGGGGATGCGGCCGCTTTCGCGTTACGCGCAGGTCATCGAGGTCACGGATGAGGATCTCGTGCTTGCCGCACGCGTTGCGTATCTGGAGGCGGGCGGTACGAACGAGCGCGCGTACCGTGCGGTGTTATGCGTGCTGTTTAACCGCTGTGTTGCGCCGCGGTTCGGCGGCGAAGTAACCGACATTGCGACCGAAGCGTACCGCAAGGGACAGTTTTCGGTCATTCATCACAAGGACTTTCGCTCGATTGAACCGCCCGAAGCGATCGTGGACGCCGCGCGCGACATTTTCGTATACGGCAATCTCGACCTGCCCGAGAACATACTCTTCTTCTGCGCGTCCAAGCTCGGAAAAAGCTGGGGCGGGCGCAGATTTTACAAGGATATCGGCGGAAATCTGTTTTTCTACGGACGCGTCGATTGAAGGAAAGGAATACATGCAGCATAAACTTAAAATCATCCCGCTGGGCGGGGTGGGAGAGATCGGCAAAAATATGACCGTCGTCGAGTACGGAGAGGATATCCTTCTCATCGACTGCGGGCTGATCTTTCCGGACGAGGAGATGCCGGGGATCGACGTGGTCATCCCCGACATGACCTATCTCGAACAACGAAAGGATCGCATTCGCGGCATGTGCGTCACGCACGGTCACGAGGACCATATCGGTGCGATCCCATACGCAATGGAACGCTTCCGCTGCCCGATCTACGGCACGCGGTTTACGAACGCTCTGATCCGGCATAAGCTGGACGAGCATCATTTGTCCGACGTCGAAGTGATCGACGTCAATCCCGGTGAGACCGTGAAACTCGGGTGTTTTCAGATCGAGTTCATTAAGACGGGGCATTCGATCGCAGGCGCCGTCGCATTTGCGATCCGCACGCCGATCGGCACGCTGATCCACACCGGCGACTTCAAGATCGACCTGACGCCGATCGACGGCGAGCCGATCAACATCAACCGTTTCGCATATTACGGATCGAAAGGCGTGCTCGCGCTGATGTCGGACAGCACGAACGTCGAGCGCCCGGGCTTTACGCAGAGCGAAAAAGAAATCGGGACGACCTTCGAGCGGTGCTTTGAGAAAGCGAAGGGCCGCGTGATCGTGGCGACGTTCGCGTCGAACGTGTACCGCATGCAGCAGGTCGCGGACGTGGCGATCGCGCACGGACGCGTCGTTTGCTTCCAGGGAAGAAGCATGGAGCAGATCGTAAAGTATGCGCAGGATCTCGGCTATATGCACATCCCTGCGGACAAGATCGTGCGGGTGGAGCAGCTTCGGAGCATCCCGGACGAAATGGTCTGCGTCATGACGACCGGCAGCCAGGGCGAGCCGATGAGCGGACTGTTCCGCATGGCGAACTCCACGCATAAGCTCAACGTCGGTGCGGGCGACACGGTCATTATTTCGGCAAGCGCGATCCCCGGCAACGAGCGCGGCGTGGCGCGCGTGATCAACGCGCTGTACACAAAGGGCGCCGACGTCGTTTACGACAGCATGGCAGACGTGCACGTATCCGGACATGCCTGCGCGGGGGAACTCCGGCTGATGCTGGAGATCATCAAGCCGAAGTACTTCATTCCGGTACACGGCGAAGCGCGGCATCTCAAGATGCACGCAGACCTTGCGAAGGAACAGGGCGTGCCCGCCGAGCGTACGTTTATCGCGCACAACGGCGCGGTCATCGAACTGACCGCACGCAAAGGCGTCATGAACGAGACCGTGCAGGCGGGAAGCCTGATGGTGGACGGACTCCGGAACATTGAGGACATCGTGCTGCGCGATCGCCGTTCGCTTTCGACGGACGGGCTCGTTTCCGCGATTATCCTGCTCGATGCCGAGACCGGCCGGCTGCTTGCGCCGGTCGAGCTGTATTCGCGCGGCTTCATCGATATGCGTGAAAACGAACCGTTGATCAACGAAGCGAGCGCGCTCGTCTATGAGGAAAGCAAACGCTTTGAAACGAGCGAAAAGGGTGAATATTCCGCGATCAAGACTGCGGTAAAGAGCCGGTTGAAGTCGTTTCTGTACAACAAGACGGGACGCACGCCGATGATCCTGCCGATTGTGATGGAGGTATGACCATGCTGATGGACGACGCAAAACGGCTCGCGGACAAGCTACGCGCGTCAGAGGAATATGCCGCATACCGCGACGCAAAGGAGCGCGCCTACGCCTCCGAAACGACAGCGGCGCTGCTCAATGAGTTTTATTCGCTCCGGATGAAGATTCAGGCGGCTTCGGTCGCGGGGAAGTCCGATCCCGAAGCGGCGGAAAAACTGCAGCGGCTCGGCGAGCTTTTGCAGTTCGACGCGGCGGCGGCCGAATACCTCATGGCGGAGTTCCGCTTGAACACTGTGCTTGGCGACATCTATAAACTGCTCGCAAAAGCGGTGGACCTCGACCTCGGCGCGCTGGAAGCGTGAACGCTTGAAAAAAACGCCGGCAAGTGGTATACTGGATCTATGAAACGGGACGACAAAACCGAATTGAGCGCCGTAAGGCTGCGATGGCAGCGCTTCTGGCATTATGCAAGACCGATCGCAACGTGGCTTTTGAGCATCGGTCTCGTTGCCGTGATCGTGATCGTTGCGGTGCAGTTCGTTCTGTCGCACTACATCTCCGCCGTCGATCCGGACGATGCGACGCCGTACGAGGTCGTGATTCCGCAGAACGCTTCCGCGGGAAAGATTGCGGACCTTCTGTATCATGCGTGCGGAGAAGGCGAAAAGGGACTGATCGTTTCGAGTGCATCGTTCAAGATCTACGTTGACTTCGTCGGAAAGGCGAACAGTTTGAAAGCGGGTACGTACCGGCTGAGCAAAAACATGACGATTCCCGAGATTGTCGACATTCTGACCGAGGGCAATCCGATGCGGCAGACGACGCGGCTCGTCGTGACCGAGGGCAAGACCGTGGAGGAAATCGCCGCGATCCTTCGCGACAGCAAGGAGATCACGACCGATCCGGAGGCGTTCCTTGCACAGTGTAAAGACGTTTCGACGTTCTTGAAGTATCCATTCATCGCGGAGCTTCCGAATGCAGGCGAGCGGCGTTATGTGCTTGAGGGATATCTGTTCCCGGATACATACGACGTGTACGTCGATTCGACGCCGGAGGAGATCCTCGACAAGATGCTGACGCGCTATTACGAGATCTATTCGGGTGAATGGGTTGACCGTGCGCAGGAACTGGGGCTGTCCCGTGATCAGGTTATGACGCTCGCGTCGATCATCGAGCGCGAGGCGGGCGATCCGGACGATTTTGCACGCGTGTCGGCGGTGTTCCACAATCGATTGCAGAACGGCATGAAGCTCGAATCGTGCGCGACGCTGAACTACATCACCGGTCAAGACCGGTACGTGTTCTCCGCGGATGAGATGGCGATCGTATCTCCGTACAACACGTATCTGAACGAAGGCCTGCCGATCGGACCGATCTGCAATCCCGGAAAAGCCGCGATCTACGCCGCGCTGTATCCGGATGAGGAATTTCTCTCCGAGGGCTATCTGTATTTCTGCAACGCCAACCCGAAGGAAACACGCAAACTGGTCTTCTCAAAGACCTATGAAGAACATAAGGCGAACGTCGAACGATACAGAGAGTTCTGGAACTGACGCGTTCGTTCTGATCCGCAATGATTCGACATACCCTTTCCATGGGAGGAAAGGGTATGTTTTCTGTTTTATGGGTATTGCTGCAAACGATTGCGTTTATCGGCGCAATCGGATCGAACGGTTCGTTTTTGCAGCCGCTTTCCAAGGAAGAGAAACGAATGTGGATCAAGCGGCTGGAAGCAGGCGATGAGGAAGCGCGCGAAACGCTGATCGTGCATAATCTGCGGCTTGCGGCGCACATCGCGAAGAAGTATCAGAAATCGGAGCAGGACAGAGAGGATCTGATTTCGATCGGCACGATCGGACTGATCAAGGCGGTGTCGACGTTTTCCGAATCGAAGGGTGCGCTTTCCGCATACGCCGCGCGCTGCATCGAGAACGAGATTCTGATGAGCCTCCGGCGCGATCGCAAGCTCGTGGAGACCGTTTCGATCGAGGAGCCGGTCGGTTCCGACAAGGAGGGCAACGAGATGAAACTTGCGGATCTCGTCTGCACCGAAGCGGATACCGTTTTTGAACAAGTACAGGGCAGGCTTGACGCCGATATCATCGAGCAGGCGATGCGCCGCGCACTCAATAAACGCGAACGCACGGTTCTGACGCTGCGCTTTGGACTGAACGGAACGACCGCGATGCCGCAGCGTGAAGTCGCAAACGCGCTGAACATCTCCAGAAGCTATGTTTCTCGCATCGAGAAAAAAGCGCTCGAGAAGATGCGCGCCGTTCTGATGAAAGAGGATGGAATGCATACATAAAAATGATGCGGAAACGGTTGCCCTTTTTCGGAGGCTGTGATATACTCATAATGCTATATGCAAATCACTTTGAGAAGGGGTATGGGGAAACAAATGTATACGGGATCCGGAATCATCAAGATCTTTGCAGGCAGAACGGGACAGCCGTTTGCACAGCGTATGTGTGACTATCTCGGCGCGCAGATGGGCGATGCGACCACGATCATGTTCGATGAGGGAAACATCTTCGTCCGCATCAACGAATCGATCCGCGATAAGGATGTTTATATCGTTCAGCCGATCGGCCGCGAGCCGAACGATGAATTTACCGAGCTGCTTTTCTGGATCGATGCGTTCAAGCGTTCGAGCGCGAACTCGGTGACCGCAATCATTCCGTACTTCTCTTACGCTAAGGGCGATAAAAAGGACGAGCCGCGCGTTTCGATCCGTGCCCGCGTTTGCGCCGACTGCATCGAAGCGATCGGCGTCGACCGCGTGCTGTTCATGGATCTGCATGCGGATCAGGTCGTGGGCTTCTTCAAAAAGCCGGTTGACCATCTCACCGCGCGTCCGCTGCTCGTTGAATACGTCAAGCGCCAGGGCATCGTAAACGACGATCTCGTCGTCGTTTCTCCGGACGCCGGCAGCGCAAAGCGCGCGCATGCGTTTGCGACAGCGCTCGGCGCGAGCGTTGCGATCGGCGACAAGACGCGTTACGATCACAAGAGCGATGCGAAGGTGCTGAACATCATCGGCAACGTCGAGAACAAGAACTGCCTCGTCGTGGACGACTTCTCGATCACGGGCGGCACGCTCGTCGACGTCGCAAGAGCGTTGAAGGAGCACGGCGCAAAGCACGTATACGGTGCGCTTTCTCACAACGTCATGACGCAGAAGGCGGTCCGCCGCATCGAGGAAAGCGATTACGAGTGGCTCGTTTCCACCGACACACTCGAGTGCCCGTTCATGAACGAGAGCACGAAGCTTCGCACGATCTCGGCCGCGCCGATGTTCGCGCAGGCAGTCAAAACGATCCACGACCGCGCGCCGATGAGCTCGATGTTCGATCACCGCGTGCTGAAGCGTCTGATGGACATGAGCCTCGAAGCGAACGAGGACTGATTGAAATAAGGGAGACGCATGGATCGTCTCCCTTTTTGCAACCGTTCGGCAGGCTGCACGGTGTTTCTATTGAGAACCGAAAAGGAGACGAACCCGTGAAACAGCAGAAAGTGACCGGCTACCTGCCGAAGTATCCGAAAAAAGCCCTGCGCGGGGCGGCGCTCGCTGCGGCGGCAATGCTTGCCGTCGGCGCGTCGACCGGATGCGCCGAAAAGCTATCCGGGGATCTGACGCTCAGCGGCATTCCGCCGATCCTGGAACCGACGCCGGAGCCGATGGAACTCGGATACATTTCAACGGTGCCGCCGGACGTTGACCTGCGCACGGAGGGCATGGTCCCCGTGGAGGAACCGACGCCGCAGCCGGAGGACGTCACGCTCTCGGGAGACGTGCTGATCGGCGATGATTTCCAATAATGGGAGAACGATATGAATCAGGAAAAAGTCAGGGACTACCGTCCGAATTATCCGAAAAAGCTTTTGAAAGGCGCAACGCTTGCCGCAGCGGCGATGCTTGCCGTCGGCACGGTCGGCTGCAAAGCAAATCTTGCGGAAGGAAAGGATCCCGTACCCGATCCGGTTCCGACCGACGAACTGGTGCTGGACGGCGAAGTCGGCTTTGAGATTCCGACGGAAGAGCCGATGCTCGAGGGAGAGCCGGCCGTCGAGGAAACCGAAGGTTCGGTTTTTCGCAGCGAAGAACCGGCGATGATGGGCAAGATCGCCGTTCCGGAAGAAACGCCGGAACCGTGAGGAGCGCATATGAATTTCACCTTGCATTTGACGGCAGACTGTAATCTCAGCTGCCGTTATTGTTACGAAACGCACGGAAAGCGGCGCATGACGGAGGAGACGGCGAAAAAAGCCGTCGACCTCGCGTTCTCGTACGGACATCCGAAAAACGGGTTTTCGCTGTTCGGCGGAGAACCGCTTTTGGAACGCGCCGTGATCGAATCGCTCTGCCGTTACGCCGCCGGAAAAGCGAAAGAGACCGGTACGGCGCTGCGGTTCAAGATGACGACGAACGGGACGCTGCTGGACGAATCGTTTCTGCGGTTCGCACAAGAGCACGGGATCGATATCGCGCTCTCGCACGACGGCCTTTTGCAGGATGAACAGCGCCTTACGCGCGACGGAAGTCCCACGCGGGAGCGGCTCGAGCCGATCGTCGATCTGCTTCTCAGGTATCAGCCGAACGCCGTCGCGATGCAGACGGTTACGCCGTCGACCGTCGGACGCATGGCGGAGTCGGTCGAATGGCTCTATGAACGCGGATTCTCGCGGATCCATACGGCGATCGATTATCGCGTCGATGCCGGGTGGGACGACGCTTCCATGGCGGTTTTAAAGGCGCAGTACGAACGCATCGCAGATCTTTCGGAGGCGCATTTCGATGACGCCCGCCCGCTTCTGTATCTCAATTATCTGTCCAAGATCGCGGCATATCTGAACGATCGCCCATGCATAGAATGCAGACTCGGTATGCGGCAGCCGTCGATCGCGCCGGACGGTGCGATCTATCCGTGCAACCAGTTTCTGGATATGCAAGACTTCCGGATGGGCGATGTCGAACACGGTGTCGATCCCCAAAAGCAGCGTTCGATCTATCGCGCGTCGCTGGATCCGGAACCGGACTGCGAGGGCTGCGCGATTCTGGACCGCTGCCGGCATCACTGCGCCTGCCTGAATTTCAGCCTGACCGGACAGATGCATACGGTTGCGCCGGTGCAGTGCGAGCACGAACGGATTCTGATTCCCGTTGCGGACGCGCTGGCGGAACGGCTGTATAAACGGAAGAGTGCGCGGTTCCTTTTGAGTTACAAGGACGATCCGCTGGATTAAGGACGCTGCCGGCGCGCCGTGCGGCGTCTTTTTCGGTATCTTATGCTTGACAGATCATTTTTCTTATGATATTGTATTATTTTTTATTTGACAGGAGCCCTTTTTTTCCGTTATAATATAAGAGATGAATCAGGGAAGGAGGGGTTCCGGTGTTTCAGATCGGGGATCTCGTCTGCTATCCGATGCACGGCGTCGGCGTGGTGGAGGCGATCGAAGAACAAACGATTCTCGGAGAGACGGCATCATATTATCGGCTTCGCTTTACGATCGGCCGGATGACGGCAATGGTGCCTGTCAAAAATGCCGATCAGGTGGGGCTCAGAGCGCTTGCGGATGAACAGACCTGTGCGCGCGTCGTCGGTTTTTTGAAGAACGATGAGTGTTCGGAGGAGAGCGACAACTGGAATCAACGGTACCGGGACAACCTCGACAAGCTGCGCGGCGGCGATATCATGGTCGTTGCGGACGTGGTCAAGTGTCTGATGCGACGCGATCGCGATCGTGGATTATCTGCGGGGGAACGCAAAATGTATCTGACCGCGCGTCAGGTACTGGTCGCAGAACTTGCGGCTGCAACCGAAACGGACGAATCGAATTTCCTTCCGCTGGTCGGAGCGGAATGATCCGAACAGATCAAGCGAGCGCATCGGCGCTCTTTTTTTATTTGCGGTGCGGTTTTTCTTGACAATCGCCGCGCATTCGTGTAAGGTAATACTTGTTTTTCAGACCCAAAGGAGGATTTGTGATATGGCCGGTACGATTTCCAGAGGCATCAAAGCGCCGATCGTGCGCGAGGGTGACGACGTGGTGAAGATCGTTGCGGACGCGGTGCAGAACGCGGCGGCGGAAGACGGTTTTCAGCTGCATGAACGCGACGTGGTTGCCGTGACCGAAGCGGTCGTGGCGCGTGCGGACGGCAATTACTGCTCGGTGGACGATATCTCGGCGGACGTGCGCGAAAAGCTCGGCGACACCGTCGGCGTGGTGTTCCCGATCATGAGCCGCAATCGGTTCGCGATCTGCCTGCGCGGCATCGCGCGCAAGGCGAAAAAGATCGTCGTGCTGCTGTCCTATCCGGCGGATGAGGAAGGCAACCATCTGATCGATGAGGACGCGCTTCTGGATGCGGGTGTGAATCCGTATACGGACGTGTTTACTGAAGCGGACTTCGTTGCGCGGTTCGGCGAGCCTAAGCATCCGTTTACAGGCGTGAACTATCTTGCGTACTACCGTTCGCTGATTGAGGAGGAGGGCGCGGAAGCCGTGATTCTGCTTGGAAACGATCCGGCAGCGGTTTTGAAGTACACCGACCATGTGCTTTGCTGCAACGTGCACGAGCGTGCTCGGACGGCGCGGAGATTGCTCAAATCCGGCGCAGCGCGCGTTCTGACCCTGTGTGATATCATGAACGCATCGCGCAACGGCAGCGGTTATCAGCCGGAGTACGGGCTGCTCGGATCGAATAAAGCGACGGAAAACGTTGTAAAGCTGTTTCCGAAAAATGCGCGTGAGGTAGCGGAGGCGATCCAAAACGAGATCTTCTTGCGCACGGGCGTGCGCGTCGAGGCAATGGTCTACGGCGACGGCGCGTTCAAGGATCCCGTCGGAAAGATCTGGGAACTGGCGGATCCCGTCGTATCGCCCGGATATACCGAGGGACTCGTCGGGCTTCCGAACGAATTGAAACTCAAGTATCTTGCGGACAACGAGTTCCAGAATCTGTCCGGCGACGAACTGGAGCAGGCGATCCGCGCGCGCATCCGCGAAAAGGAACGCGATCTCAAGGGCCGCATGGATTCGCAGGGCACGACGCCGCGTCGGCTGACCGACCTGATCGGCTCGCTGTGCGATCTGACAAGCGGCAGCGGCGACAAGGGCACCCCGATCGTGCTGGTGCAGAATTACTTCAATAATTACGCGGACTGATCGCGTAAAACGCAAAAACGGCGCAGAGGGATCTGCGCCGTTTTCGTATGGAGAAGGAAAGAAAGTAATCAGATCAACGATGGGCTTGCGTTGGCAGCGGCGGAGAGCGTTTCGTGGATGAGCTTTTGTCCTGCGTCATTCGGATGGATGCCGTCGTCACAGAGGTAGGGGAGCAACGAACGCTTTTCCAGAAATGCGCTCCTGAGGTCGATCAGGCGGCAGTCCAGCTCGCGCGCGAGCCGCTCGATGGCGAGCGAGTATTTTTCCTGATAGCGGTAGATGGCGTTCGCATCGCCGAGCCAGGCAAGGATGTTTTCCTTCGACAGTCCGCTGCGCGTGATCCAATCCAGATACCGTTCCGACAGGATTGGCGGGAGCGTGGAAAGAATCGGCGTCACGTGATGCGCGCGAAGCGTTCCGACCATGCGTCGCAGCGTTTCGATAAAGCACGGCAGCGGTGTGTTCGGCTGATGCTCGTCGAACGGGCGTTCGGCGATCTCTGCCCAGCGGAAATCGGCGTCATTTCCGCCGTACTCAAGCAGAACCGCGTCGGGAACGTCGCCTTTTTCCAACTGCCGATTCAAAAGCTGTTCGCCCTTCTGGACCGTGCAGCCGAAGCGTGAGCGGTTTAAGATCGTCCAGTCATGCTGCTTTGCAATGGATTCGAGACCAATCTCATCGGTCGTGCCGTAGCGCGTCGTGCCGGACAGAAGCCGCACGCCCTTCAAAATCGAATCGCCGAAAACGGAAATGACACGGTTTGTTTGCATTTGGGACCTCCCTTTGACAGAAATCGGACTTGCATAAAATCGATTCTGCCATTATAATAAACACATCTTTATGAAATTACACCCTATTGCAGGACCCGGAGCGTCTATCGATTGAAAACCGTTCGGTAGAGACGCGAATCCGGAACTCTACCCGGAGTAGAATCCCAGAGAATCGGGGCGTTTTGAGGTATAGAATGGAAGAAAGCAGAATTCGTTCCGTGCTTGCGGAAAAGCTGACGGCGTATCGGAAACGCGCCGGACTCACGCAGGCGGAACTTGCCGAAAAACTGAATTATTCGGATAAATCGATCTCAAAGTGGGAGCGCGGCGACGGCATGCCGGACCTTCTGGTGCTGTGCCGGCTTGCCGATCTCTATGACATTCCGCTCGACGCGTTTTTGCGCGAAGGGGCTCTGGTACGCTCGCAGCGCGAGCAGAAGAGCCGTCATCTGATCATTACGCTGATCTCGATCGGACTTGCGTTCTTCGTCGCTGCGATCGCGTTTTTCGTATGCTATCTGGTAAACGTAGACGTGCGCTGGCTTGCGTTCATCTATGCCGTGCCGGTCAGCATGGTGCTGCTCGTCATTTTCAGCCACAAGTGGGGCGGGCTTTTCTATCAGGCCGTCTCCGTATCCGCACTGGTGTGGTCGCTCTGCGGCGCCGTTTTTATTTCATTCCTTGCGATCGCGAAAATGCAGAGCGTGGCGATGCTCTTTATGGTCGCGGGCGTGTTCCAGGTGCTGATCATTCTCTGGTACGTGCTGATGTGGGTCAGAAAGCGCAACAAGGCGCGGAAGGAAACGGAGCATGCAGCGTCCTGAATCCGTAAAAAGGACCGCGCGCTGCAAGCGCAGCACCGCGTCGCTCGTGCTCGGCGTCCTTGCCGCCGCGTTCGCCGCGCTGACGCTTCTGTGCCGGCACTTCCGGCTCGATCTGCGGCTGTTGTACGCCGCCGCTGCGGTGACTTTTTTTCTTGCGCCGCCGGCATGCTGTTTCGGGATCCTCGGGATCGCGGCGCGCGTGAAGGATCGAGAGAAACGCGGCGTGCCGCAGGCGATCCTGGGACTCGTTCTGGGACTTGCGGCGGGACTGCTCGCCGGTTACTTTCTTCTGATGCGCATGCTGCGCGGATAAATGAACGGAAAACGACCGCCCTTTCGGGCGGTCGTTTTTAATTCGGTTCCGTTGCTTCGTTCGCAGACCCGAACGGTCAGAGCGTTTCGTTCAACGCCCGGCGCAATTGCCCGCCGAACAGGAGAAAGCTCGCTCCGAGTTGATGGGCGCTGCGGAATCTCATTCCGAATCCTCTCCGAACATTTCTTCAAAGATTTCGTCCGCATATGCGTGTACGACTGATTCAAACCGCCGGTACGCTGTAAGGAACTGTCTTCCGCGATCCGTCAGCACCGCTTTACCGCCGCCTTTTCCGCCGACAGACGATTCGAGCAGCGGAAAACCGAGCGCGTTTTCGGCGGTCTTGACGATTCGCCATGCCTTGGAATATGCCATGCTCATTTCGATCGTCGCTTTGCGCAGCGAGTGCGTACGGTCGACGCGTTCAAGAAGCTCCGCGATGCCCGGGCCGAAGATTTTTTCTTCCCCGTAAACGCGAAGCATCAGCGTATAGCGCAGTTTCGTGGTCATCGGTTCGCCTCCCGCAGACTTTTTCGTTTCTCATTATATCCTGCGGGCTGGAAAAACGCAAGCAAAAGCGCAAGTTTCGGCACATGCGCGCATATTCTTTGCAGAGAAGACCGAAAAGGAGTGTTCGATATGGAGATACGAAAAACAACGCTTTTGACGGAGACGCTCTTCGGCGAAACGGTCGCCGAGGCGCAAATGGAGAGCGCGATTCCGCTGCCGCAGGGAAAGACGCTGGAACGCGTGCTTTCCGCCGAATGCGAGGCGTCGATCGGAGAGATCGGCTGCCGTGACGGCGCCGTCGTCGTGACGGGGACCATGACGCTCCGCCCGACGGTGGAGTCAGCCGACCGGATGCCGTACGCATTTGAGGCGGTCGCAGAGTTCACGCATACGATTCGCATGGATGGCGTTACGCCCGAAATGAGCGCGCGCGTTACGCCCGAGATCCCGGCGTGCAGCCTGCGGCGAGAGGACGGGGGACTTCGGATGCAGGCGACGGTGCAGCTTCGCACGGTCGTGTTCCGTTCGGAGCAGATCCCATGCATCACGGGACTCGAGGATGCGCCGGAGACGGAACTGATGACGGCAGGCGTAACGCTGAAGCGCCGCACCCTGCTCGGGGCACACAGCCTGCGGATGAACGAAT
>Ga0247611_10006909_pt1 | contig 14430 bp, 25 predicted proteins | sample 177DNAGHGhighgp2_FD_192422 | JGI IMG/M metagenome (GOLD analysis project Ga0247611, IMG submission 192422) | Sheep rumen microbial communities from Palmerston North, Manawatu-Wanganui, New Zealand - 1770 DNA GHGhigh gp2 | ecosystem: Host-associated > Mammals > Digestive system > Stomach > Rumen...
ATTATTAAAGTGTTTCAGTGAAAAAAGGAAAGTGTGTGTATTCCGTGATGTATATGATACGCACAAAGAATCAACATTTGATCTGATAAAACAGATATTGGATGATATGTCCCTTTTAGCTGATAATGGGGTAAGGCATCATAAAACAAAAGTGTGTTTTAAAAATTCTCCCCTTGAATTTAAGTTTCCTAATGGAAGCAGGATTATATTCAAGGGTATGGACAGTACAGAGAAACTAAAGTCCTTAAATGGTGTAAGTATTGTATGGATAGAGGAATGCTCTGAAGTAAGCTATGAAGCTTATATGGAAATATTAGGGCGTATAAGGACTCCGAAATCCTCAATGCATTTTATTTTAACCTGTAACCCTGTAGGAAAGTTTAATTGGGTATATCAGAACTTTTTTGAGAGAACAAATGATGATGGAACAGTTACAAAGATCCTGAATGATGAATTGCTGTATCAGAAAAAAGCTTTGGTAAAAAAAGGAGTGTATTACCATCATAGCACATGTGATGATAATCCATTCCTTCCGAAAGAATATATAGCCCGTTTGGATGAACTCAGGACTTATGATCCTAATTTATGGGTTGTAGCCAGGTTAGGTAGATTTGGTTCAACTGGTATGCGTGTATTGCCGCAGTTTGAGGTAATGCAACACAAACTTGTTATGCAGAATGTTGCTGAACTGCCTGAAAAATGGCATAGAATAGGAATGGATTTTGGTTTTGAAACAAGCTATAATGCTGTAGTGAAGGTAGCAGTAGATGATGTGCATAAATGGCTGTATATCTATGATGAATATTATAAAAATAAAATGACAGATGATAGAACAGCAATCGACCTTGTTGAATGGGATGAAGATATAAAAGATGAGCTTATAAAGGCTGATAATGCAGAGCCTAAAAGCATACAGTATTACAGGCAACAGGGTTTCAGAATGCGTCCTTGTAAGAAAATGGCTGATAAAAAGTCTGAAGGAAGCAGAATAGCCAATACAAAGAAGGTTAAAAGGTTTGTAAGAATTATATGTTCTAAAAGATGTACTAATACCATAAGGGAATTGAAGGATCTTACATATAAGAAAAATAAGGATGGTAGTATTAATGCCAGCCAATTTAACATTGATGCTCACACGTTTAACTATTTAGCACTAGGCGTGTATAAATTGTTGGAAAAACGGGAAAACCTGAAATGGCAACCCGAGCGGAAGTATTTAATCGCATAGGTTATTTACACGCACAACGCATAGGGATTGAGGAAACAAAAATATCCCCAAGAGCCAATAAAACTTTAGGAGGGAAATACAATGTATGGAAGAGTTAAAGTAAATACGTTGCCCGGATATGAAAACGTACTTGATATTTATGAAGTTGATAAATATGGTAATGTTTACGGTAATAATGGAATTGAGTTAGTGAAAAAAATAAATACAAGTGGTTATTTACAAGTTGCATTAAAAATACAGGGAGAAAGAAGGTATAAGAATTCTTTTATCCATAGACTTGTTGCTTTAGCTTTTGTAAGTGGATATAGTAGTATTGATAACGAAGTCGATCATAATGATACTAATAAACTGAACAATAATTATCAAAATCTACGTTGGACAACTAGAAAAGGTAATATGTCTAACCCAATTACAAAAATGAAGATGCAGGAAGTATGTGGAAATCCTATAAAATGTTATATATATGATTTTAGGTTGAATTATATAGGGTATTATAGAAGCCTGAAAGATGCAGAGGAAAACTTGAATATAACGATACATAATGTTGATTCAAGAATATCCAGGTATTATATTTTAAGTAAACCAGACTTGAACTTAATTTTGAAAATAAACCGTAAGCATAAATTACAATCTGTTGTTATTACTGATGTTTTCACAAAAGAGAAAAAATATTTCTACTCTAACCGGGAAGCAAGAAGGTTTTTTGATAACCAAGTAAATATAACAGATGCAATACAAAAAAATTGGACAGTTAGAGGAAAATATAAAGTACGCAGTCTTAATTATAAAAAGTTAATAGGTATGCTGGACTTATAGGAACATAAACTATAAGAAGTATGGATAAAAAGCCATACGATAACATTTAAGTAGTGCTATATGGTATGCATTGGATGATTATACGGTAGCAAATGTAAAAGAGAGAAAAATGAACAGCAAGAAAGGGGAATAAGGATGATAAAGATAGGACAGGCATTCTTTCGTACACAGGAAGCAGCAGATTATTACAAATGGCTTGGAAAGCTTTCTGATACACAATTTTGGCGTGAATGGAATAATGTTATGAATAGTTTAAAAAGCACAGACAAGGAGGTTCAGAATAATGGATGTGAAACAGGTTGTTTTGAAGGTTAAAGGGAATTATCCGGGATGGTTTGATGAGGAATGCAGAAAAGGGAAAGTTAAGGTAAATTATGATGATAATGGTGATGTAATAAGTGCAGCTGTACATACACCTGTAAAGATTATTACAGCCCATATAGGGGATTCCATAATAAAAAGTAAGGCAGGATTACATGTAGCTTCTAAGAGCAATGGAAAGAAGGGAAAGAATGTTAAAAAAGCTTTTGGGGGATGAAAAAGAGTACAGTAAGATTTGGATTACCAGATGGCAGAATTTTGTAATGGTTTGGTGCAGTGTATTTTTTGTAGCTGATATAATTTTAAATGGAGCAGAACATTCTGTTGAACTGTGTACAACACTTGTAGTAAGCATAGCTGCTGTTTTTGTTCCTTATCTTGCAAAATCATATTTTGGGAAAAGGAATGAAGAGGAAATAAAACTTGAAAAAGAAGGATTTTGTGATCCTGAAGAAATGGAGGATGATTTAAAATGACAAGTGATATAGTTTTGAAGAGCGATATGGTTTTAAAGGTATCAATGTCAGTAGTGTCCATTGTAGTATTTGTTATAGGTGTTTATGTAATCCCTATGTTAAAAGCAGGAAAATATCAGAAGGAATATGAAGTGTTTATTGACTTTGTTGCTGAAATGGTTAATTCTGCAAATCAGCTGTTTTCCCATGAAGATTGGAAAGCTAAAAAGGAATATGTTTTAAAACTTGTAACTACCTATATGAATGAAAAGACTTCTTTAGGTTTTACTGTAGATCAGATAGATGCATTTATTGAGGGAGTTGTAAGGGAAGTAAAAGCAATGGAGGGAAGGATATGATTAGTCCTGATAAAGTAATAAAAATAGCTTTGGAAGAAGAAGGTTATTTAGAAAAATCAAAAGGAGCTTATTCGCTTAATAAAAACATTATATATGAGAAAACAGCAGGAGCTGGAAGTGATAATTATACTAAGTATGGGAAAGAAATGCATGATATTTCTCCAAAAGTAATGGATTTTCCTGCTGCTTGGTGTGATGCTTTTGTTGATTGGTGTATGATGAAAGCATATGGCATTGAGGATGCACAGAAAGCCCTTTGTGGGCCTTTTGATGATTATACTATAAATTCATCCAATTATTATAAAAAGGCCGATAGATGGACAAATAAAGACCCTGTGCCTGGTTATCAGATATTCTTTAAGAATACAACCAGAATATGCCATACAGGACTTGTATATAAAGTTGATAAGAAATATGTTTATACCATTGAGGGAAATACATCAAATAAGGGATTGTTAATTCCTAATGGTGGTGGTGTATTTAAAAAGAAATATCTTAAGACTTATGCTAATATTGCTGGTTATGGCAGACCTAAGTATGATGTAAGAGCTACATGTGCTTTAGGTGATTATAACACTGACGTTCTGTATTTACAGCAAAGACTTATGTCTATGGGGTATGAACTTCCTAAGTATGGTGCAGATGGAGATTTTGGGGAAGAAACATTTAAAGCTGTTAAACATTTCAGGAATGATAATGGGCTTCCTTCTAGTGGTATATGTGATGCTGATTGTTGGATGAAACTAATGGGAGGTTAATATGTATAGAAGTACAACTCCTACCTTGATACTTAATGTAAAAAATGAAGATTTTGACCTTAATACTATTGATATTTGCCATGTAACTATTGAAAGTGAAAACAAACTTCATAAACTGTGTTATACTGACCCTATTGTTGATGTTGAACGTAAACAAATAAGAATTACTATGACCCAGAATGAAACAGCAATGTTTGATGAGGGAAAAGTTAAAATACAGGTTAAGGCAAAATTGGATAGTGGAGCTGTGATTCCTTCCAAAATGATTCTTACTAATATTAAGGAAATATTAGAGGAGGAGGAATTATGATTAATGGGAATAAAGTTTTAAATCTTGATTTAGAATTTGAGGGCGTATATCCGTTTATTCTTGATTTAGAACTTGAAGGAGTTTACCCATTTAATCTTGATTTAGAACTTGGAACAATTTTAGGGGATGATATGCTTCCTGAATGGGAAGGGCCTTATACAATAATTCCGAAAGTTTTTGAACAAGGATTTAATACAAATAAAAAGAAAATGGTTGATAACCTTGTTGTAACTAAAATACCTTATGTAGAAGTATTAAATCCTGGGGGTGGAAACACGGCTACAATAGGATGATGGGAGGATATATTATGGCTGTTTCAAAAGTTATATTTGGAAATCAGGTTGTTATGGATATTTCACAGGACACTGTGGAAGCAAGTAAATTATTAAGTGGTTATACAGCGCATGGGGCAGATGGAGAAGCTATAACTGGTTCTTGTACATTTGATGCTGATACAAGTGATGCTAATGCTGTTGCTTCAGAGCTTTTAACAGGTAAAACTGCTTATGCAAATGGACGTAAAATAACAGGAAGTATGCCTAATAATGGAGCTGTATCAGGTTATATTGATGATCTGTCAGATCCTTATGTTATTCCTTCTGGCTACCATGATGGTTCAGGAACTGTTGGCGTAGATTCAACAGAAGCTGCAAAAATAATTCCTGGGAATATTAAATCAGGAGTAGAAATTCTTGGAGTTACCGGGACGTATACCGGGGAGGCGATTTCGGCTCAGAGTAAATCCGCAACTCCTTACACTACACCTCAGACCATACTTCCTGATACTGGGTATGATTATTTGTCTCAGGTAACAGTAGCTGCAATATCTTATGTTGAAACTGATAATGCTGGTGGAGGCAAGACTGCTATGATAGGTGCTGTAGCCCCCGTATCGCCCTGATATGGGCTTTGAATAATATAATGGATATAAATATAGGGGGGATGGCTTAGAACGCCTTATATCCCCCTTTAAACGGTTTTAGGAGGTACTATGGGTGTAAGTAAAGTTATTTTAGGAAATCAAACTGTGATGGATATATCAGAGGATAATATAGCTCCTAATAAAATGCTTAGAGGTACTTCAGCTCATAATTCAGCAGGAGAACCTATAGTTGGAACGATTTTAGGACAGGAATGGGAGGATGTAACCGAAGCCGAATATATGGCAGAAGAAGCTACAAGTGACCCTGATGAAGAAACAGGCGTATATGACCCTGAGAAAATGTATTTTATCGAAGATATGGATATGATGGGTTGGGTAGTGACAGATGCCTTGACCGCTACGGCAAATGCTACCACATCCCTGACTTTTGTACATGCTTCTATTCATCCAGATAGCTTTATAAGAATTGCCGCCGAGGATGTAACTACAAGAAACATGCCACAGCAAGGCAACAATAATACACATCCTATTTTTGCCAAAATAGTATATCAGAACGAAGGGTCATGTCAGATTGCTTTCGATTTGCAACCTCATAATACAGATTTTTGGCTGTATATAAACAATTCGGAAGATACAGGAAGTTTTATAGGAACTGGGTATGGAATTAAGCATAGAGGTAAGACTTATGGTGGTATTCCTTTTGTTGATACGCAGTTGAACGATAACAGCAATAATCCTGTCACGAATCATGGAATTGTCCAAGCTTTGAAGAATATCGTAGGCGTGGAGATCGGCCCTGTCACGGTACAGGCACAGGGTACTTCTCTTAGAATTCCTGCAAGCGGTACGAATTCGGCTATACATACCAACAGTGAGATTCATCTGAAAAGCGATAACGGGGCAGGATCATCCAATACCAATGCGCAGTATTACGATACTCCCATTTGGTATATTAGCAAGGCCATTTATGAGGGGTATATCACTTTCGAACTCCCGGCCTTGCCCGTCATCACGGATTTCTACCTGCAAGTGATCAATGATTCGCTATCGTAATACAAACATGAATTTTATTTACTCAAAATATAGAAAGGAAGTGATTAAATGAAGAATGAATGTTTACCAAAGACAGGTGGAACCTTAGAACACGGCTTTTCTAATGTTTCCAAGGAAGTAACATCATCTGCAACTGTTGAGTTTGTAAATTATACCATACCCAAAACAGGGTTAAAAATATTACGTTTTCAGCACTGTCCTATGCAAACATCAACTGCAAGCGATAACTATGTTGTCAATGTAAGACTTAATGGATTGTTAATTTTATCAGATCAAAAGCAAACAAGATGGTATGTATCCCCATTTATTGTTCCGTTTTATGCTAATAAAGGTGATACATTAAAGATAGAATGTTCCGTTATAGGAGCGACAATAAGTAATATGACTTTACAAGCTATTAAAATATATAACATAGATTAATCTTTAACCTAGCTTACAAATCCTATCCTAGGATAAACAACGAAACCAAACAAAATAAAACGAAGTTTTTATATAGAAAGGAAGTGAGGATATGGCGAAAGGATTTTGCGACAGCATGACAGATGATGTGTTTGAAGAAAAATTGGAGGGGGCGCAAACTACAGTTGATGTTTTAGGAGCTTTAAGTGGATTATTTGCTAATCTTAACGCTAGAAACGGTTTTACGATAATTAAGGATGCAGATATTAATGTACAAATTCCAAGAAACGTTACTGCGATTTATGTTTGCACTCCGGGTTGTACTAATTTACCATCTGCGATTAATACTTTTTGGGTTGTGATAATACATTTAAGTCCTATAAATAATTATGCTACCGAAATAGCTTACAGCATAGATCCTGGTCAAGCAGGAATAATATGTGTACGCACAATGGATAGCGTAAACATAAGTAGTTGGAAAACCTTTACAGGAACATGAATTAACTAAATAAAACAAACATTTTCATGAGGAGGAGTTTAACATGAGTAGTAAATTTTTTTTGGAACAGATAGTAGACAAGGAGACTGAGGCTATAGCTCTTTCCGAATACGATTCACAGAATGAGGCTGAGAGGGCTTACCACAAAGTATTCAGCGATAGCCTTCCGGATAAATCTACGACTTTTATACGTGCCAAGGTAATCAATGGACAGGGTGGACAGGCTTCACCTGATCTTAAGGACGTTTGGAAAGTAACGGTACCTACTCCCGAGCCGAATGAAGGAGAGGATCCTGAACCTACCCCGGCAGAACCTACGAAGTATTACTTCACCCAGATAAGATTTTTCGTAGATCAGTCTACTCCAATAAATCGGTCTATGCAGGCTTACGACACAGAAAGAGAGGCTTTGGAGCAGTTTCACAAGATACTTTACAATCTTATGGCTGATCCTACTATTTCCGCAATAACTGTTCTGATCGAGGATAAGGAAGGTAACGAACAGCATAGAAGATATTGGGAAAGGAATAATAATGGATAGTTTTGATATATTATGTTTTAATACATTTATAATTACTTTCGGTATATTCTATACTATAATATTTAGTATATGTATTTATATGTTTATAAAAAAGATAGTTAAATGTATTGGTAGGCATAAATTGTAAATTCAAAGAGGAACTGATATGCTAGAAGAACAAAAAATGGAATTACAGCAAAAAGAAGCTGATAATAACACTGTTAAGGTATATATAAATATTCCTTACTTTCTTTTGGATGATGAAGTATCTTCTACAAGAAGTGGAGAGATACAGAAAGAATTCAGAGAGATTATAGGATATTATGACAAATATCATTATGGTGTTAATTTTCTGACTGAAGGAAGTAATGGTAATTATATTCCTTCTGATTTGCATTACAAAAAAGCTGCAATGCTAATTAATAAAGAGGCCAGGTTTTGTTTTGCACATCCTCCTACTTTTGCTGTAAATAAGGATGATGTTGATACGGTGTACCGGGAAGAAAATGCTATATTACAAAGTTATATGGATGCAGTTTTAGAGAAAACAAATTTCAATGGTAAGATTTTAAAAGCTTTAAAAGATTGTTTTATCGGAAAGCGTATTGCTATTGTTGTAAATTTTTCAAATTGTATTACATTAACCTTTTTAAATTCTTTGGAATTTATTTATGAGACTTCAGGAAAAGGTGAAGATGATAATGAATTAACTAAATTTGTAACATTCTATAAAATGAATGATACAGACAGTTTGACAGAACAACTTTGGTTTAAAAAGAAATACACCAAAGAAAGTGATGGGGTGTATTTAGTTGAGGAAGTGTTTACAGGTTCTGGTGATTTAGTGGAAGAAGTTACTCCAAGGACAAAAATTAAGTTTTCATATATTCCTGCAACTGTTGTTTTAAATGATGGGTTGTTGGGTGATTATAAAGGGGAATCAGAACTTAAGGATCTGGTTGATTATGAGCGTTTCTATAGTAAAATGGCAAATACAGATATGGATGCTGAAAGACGTACTATGAATCCTATCAAATATGCTATTGATGCTACACAGGAAAGCACTAAAAATCTTCCTACAAGTCCTGGCAGTTTTTGGGATATACAATCAGATGATGAAAAATCTGTAGAGCGTAGTGCTAAAGTTGGTACTTTAGAGGCAAACATGAGTTATTCTGTTCCTTTGAAAACTACTTTGCAGAGGATTGAGAATGAAATGTATAATATGGTTGATGTGCCTAATATGACAAGTGACCAGCTCGCAGGAATAATTACGTCAGGTAAGACTATCAGAGCTTTGTATTGGGGCTTAACTGTGCGTGGTGATGAAAAGATGCTTGCTTGGAGTCATGCATTACAGTTTGTGGCACAAACCATTATTGAAGGTGGCAAATTATATCCTGATAGTATTAGAAGTTATACCCATGTAAGTGTGTTACCTGATATACCTTTTAAAGTAAGTGTTGAAAATAACTATCCGCTTCCTGATGATGTTAATGAAGAAAAGACAATGGATATAGCTGAAGTAGAATCTAAGGTAATGTCCAGGAAATCTTATCTAAAGAAGTGGAGGGGGCTTAATGATAATGAGGCAGATGAGGAACTTCGCCAGATTAAGTACGAAAATGAGCTTTTAGATGATAGTTATTTAGCTACCATGTATAATTCTGAAGAAAATGGCGTGGAAGTAAGCTATGAAGATCCTACAAAAGGATCTCCACCTTTAGGTAATGATAAACATAATATTTAAGGTGTAGAAAATGTCAAAGAAGGTTAAAAATCCTTTTGAGTATGCAGAGGGCCGAAAGGTTGAAATACTGAGGAGGCAGCGCAAAGAAATCAAGGATATATACAGAAATGCTTTGCAAGATATAGAATATAAGTATGGGCGTTTAGAAGGAAAAACGTCTATATATGCAGAGAATAAAAAACTGTTCCTTGATGATCTTAGACGTGAGTATGAACGTCAAATAGAGGCTATTGGAAGGAACACAGAAACAGTTGTTCTTCATAACATGCGAGAAATGGCTGACGCTGTTCTCCAAAGTAATCAAATATTTTTAAATGGAGTGGGTTACAGGGAGTACATTAATAATCCTGCCATAAGATCTGATGTAATCAATAGAATTGCTACAGGACAGATATATGGAGAAAAATGGAGTTTAAGTTCTGCGATTTGGGGAAATGATAAAAGTACCATGAATGAAATCAATAAAATCATAGCTAAAGGTGTTGCAGAGGGACAGAGTTTGTTTAAGATATCCAAGCAGCTTGAAAGGTATGTAAATCCTGATAAACTGAATTTAAAATCTATGCCTGGGGTTAGGACAAAAGTTGATTATAATGCACAACGATTAGCAAGAACTATGGTGCAACATGCTTATCAGGAATCCTTTGTTGAGGCTACCCTTTATAACCCGTTTATAGAGGCATATAGGTGGGTTACAAGCGGAGGGCATAATGTATGCGAGTTATGCAATGCAAGGGCTTCTGAGGACAAATACGGGCTTGGAGAGGGTATATTTCCGAAGGATCAGTTGCCTTTGGATCATCCGAATGGACAGTGTACCTTTGAGCCTGTATTTACTATGTCTGAGCAGGAAATATCTGATACTATAGCTGATTGGTATGTAGGTGAGTGTGATCCTGTTATGGATCAAAAAATCATTGACTTTGCAAACTACCTTTTCTTCGGAGAACCTTGACAATTCAGCGTTTCCGAGGTATAATACTATGGTGATAACCTGTTATAGGAAAGTTACCAAAACTTTAATAATTTGGATTGATAAAAAGGAGAAAATATGAAAAACGTAAAATTATTTCCATTGAACCTACAGTTTTTTGCTTCAGATGATGGAGCAGATAATAATGTGGATAATGGACAGAATGAAAGCCAGAGCAATACAAATGGCAGCACAGGCAATACAGATGGTAAAGAAGATGAAAAGACTTTTACCCAGGATCAGGTTAATAGCATGATGGCTAGGGAGAAAAATGAGGGTAAAAGGTCTGTTTTAAAATCGCTGGGTTTCAGTAATGAGGAAGAAGCAAAGAAAGCAATTACTCTGTTTAATGCTATGATGGATTCTCAGAAAACGGCAGAAGAAAAATTAGACGAAGAATTGTCTAAAAAGGATCAGGAGTTATCTGAGTATAAAAATAGAGCATTTGAAGCAGAAAATAAGCTTTTATGTTTAGAAAATGGTGTAAACAAAGATTCAGTTGATGATGTTTTAGCTATAGCTAAATGTAAAGTTACTGATTCCAAGAATTTATCTAAAGTGTTGTCTGAAATGAAGAAAGACAGTAAGTATAGTTCATTTTTTACTAGTGCCGAAAACAACGGCACAGGGAATGATCCGGGCCATAGTGGAAGTTCTTTTGTAGGCAAAGGTGAATATGGTAAAGGGCTTGCTGAGAGAGTGATGGGGAATGCCCCTAAAAGAGAGAAGAGTAATTATTTTTAAGGAGGATTAGAGAGAATGTTAAATCAGACTGAGGTTAGAAAAGTGTCTGCTACTACAAGGAAGATTATTCTTGTAGATGAGAAGAACAGTACCGCTGTTTCTTGCAAGGTTGCTAATACTGGTATATCAGCAGATTCTAATGGTAAGAAGATTGCAAAGGCAGGAACCCCGTTAGCTGGGGATCTTACTGCAAGGAGTACAGCTTTTACAGTTGCTGGGCAGAATACTCCTACTTGTGTTCTGTTGCATGATGTTGATGTAACTGAAGGTACTAAGAATGCACAGGCAGTTATTTTTGGTACTATTGATCTGTCAAAGCTTGAAAGTGATGTGCAGTCTTTGATTACGTCACAGGTTAAGAGTTCTCTGAAGATGGTACAGTTTATTAAATAAATGAGGAGGGTGTAAAAGTGAGTATATTCGATTTAGTTACTTCTGATAATATCGTAGCTTATTGGATTAGTAAGGCTGCGGAAACAGAAAATCTGTTGGGTGATGAATTATGGCCTGAACAGCAGAAGCTTGGCTTGGATCTTAAGTGGATTAAGGGTTCTCAGGGGCTTCCTGTAGTGCTTATGCCTAGTGCTTATGATGTTGCTGCTCTTAAGATTGATCGTATTGGCTTTGATAAGATTGCTACTGAAATGCCGTTCTTCAAAAACAGTGTTGGCATTGATGAAGAATTAAGACAGCAGCTTAATATGGTTTTAGAGACAGGCAACCAGGCTTATATTGATTCTATTATGAATCGTGTATTTGATGATGAAATCAGGCTTATTAGAGCTGCTAGAGCGCAGAGAGAGCGTATGAGGATGTCTCTTCTGACTACTGGTATTATTTCAATTTCTGCTAATGGTCAGGATTATTATTATGACTATGGTATGGATGCAAGCCACAAGGTTACTGTTCAAACTGCTTGGTCAAATCCTGCGGCTGATATTGTTACAGATATTAGAGATTGGCAGGATCTGATTGAGGAAGATACAGGTGTTCGTCCTACAAGGGCTGTATGCTCCAAAAAGACGTTTGATTACTTCATGAATAATAACATTATTAAGAATGCAATTTGGGGAAATGCTTCTACGGCTCCTGTATTGCGTGGACAGGTTACTACATACATCAACAATGCTCTTAATCTTTCTATTGCTGTGTATGGTAAGAAGTTTATTGATGAAACTGGTACGAAGAAGCAGTATGTACCTGATGATACATTTGTTCTTATTCCTGAAGGAACACTTGGAACAGGTTGGTTTGGTACTACTCCTGAACAGTCAGACCTTATGAGTGGTACGGCTGCAAATGTATCTATGGTTGATCTGGGTGTAGCAGTTACTACTTCTAAGAAGGTTGACCCTGTAAATGTAGACACTAAGGTTTCTATGATTTACCTTCCTTCTTATGAGAGCATTGATAATGTGCTTATTGCAGATTTAACACCGTAAGGAGGCTGGAATGGTTAAAATAGCGAAGGATGGCGTTATAAATATCGTCCCTATGTCTGCTTTTAATAACTATTTTAAGTCTTTTGGATGGGAGATTGTGGGGGAGAATTATACTCCCCCTATCCCCGTTATAGAGGAAAAGCCAGCAGAACTTGTTGATAAGGTGGAAGAAGCAGAACAGGATGAATGGGACGAAGTTCTTGATGAGCTTAAGGATGAGGAGGTTGAAAAGCCTTTGTCTGAAATGAACAAAGAAGAACTTCTTGCCAAAGCTCAAAGTATGGGTATTGATATATCAAAAGCAAATACAAATAAGCAGTTAAGGGAAGTCATTAAATCCTATATGTAAGGAGGATTGTATGACACAGATAGATGAATTAAAAGTAATATTAAGAGAAAAAGATTGTCCGTTTTTTACGCCTGAAGAGTTAGTGTTTTACTTGAATAAAAATGATGGGGATATTAAGAAAACAGCTTATGAGTGTTTAATTCTTAAATCTGAGAATACTACGCTTAATATCTCTGGATTTGAAACAGGAGATACATCAAAATATTTCAGGCGTTTGGCACAAAAATACAGAACATATAATACAGGGATTATAGGTGGGTAAATGGAGGCATCATTATATCTTAGAAATAAATTGCACAGACACATAGAATGGAATGGACAGCCACTTATTTTTTATAGGTACTCCAAAAATGAATATGAAGAGCTTACAAATGAAATAGAAGAGGAATTCCATTTCAAAGGTTTGTTCCATGATGGTGGTGGTTATGGTGGTATGCTTAATTTTGAGCTATTTGAAAGGGATGGAGCAAGAACCATAACGAAAATGAAACCTATGATTTTGTGTAAGTATGAGGATGGAAAAGATATAGTTATTGATGATGTAGTTTATATGGCTGGTATAAAGTATAGGATGGTAGAGAAAAATAACGTTAAGAACCTGAATATAGCTTTTGAGTTGAGTTTGGAGAAGGATGATGGCGATTGATACTAGTAAACTTAATCTGGATGATAGCACACAAAACTGGAATAACGGTTTAGTGTATGTTAATGTATCGGATGTAGTATCTGGGCTTTATCGTTTTGCTAATTTTACAAGGGCTGCTGCTATAAAAGCTGCACAGGAATTTGCTGAAGAGATTGTACCGATTATGCAAGAAAATGCTCCATGGAATGATCGTACAGGTGATGCAAGGCATGAGCTTCATGCAGAGTACGTTGAAGAGGGTGCAAAAGGAAATAATCTTGAAGTAGGTGTGGCTTTATGCCATGGTGTATCTTACGGCGTATTCCTTGAATATAATGGTATATACACACCATCTTATTTGTCCAGACAAAGGCCCATTTTAGTTCCTACTATGGAATCGGAAGAAGCCAAAGGTTTACTTTATAAGCTTCAGGAACAGTTTAGTAAAATTTCAAGGGTGTAGCTGATGGATGATAAAAATATATGGCAGAGGATATATACTGTCCTTCGTGAGAATGGAATAGAGGTTTATCCCCCGGCTACAAAAGTCGGTCAATGTAAACGCCCTTATGTTATGTTTAAAAAAGGTGGTTCTACTAGGGTAAAGGATTATTCTTCCAGGAGAGACTTCTATAATTTCTTCCTTTATGTTCCCAGGGAACAATATGATATGCTATCTGATTATGAGGCACAAGTTAAATCAATTTTGGACAGTCCCCCTTTGTATCCTATGATTATGCCAACAGGTAAGACAGAAAATGATTACTATGATGATAACTACAATGCACATTTAAGAATTATTCAGTATTATAATAACGTTAGAGATCAACATTTATAGGAGGTTGAAATGGCTGTAAAGAAAGGCAATGAAATAGCTACTATTGATGTAGTATTGGTTTCTATCCAGACCTATGATGTAGGTGCTGATGAGATCATTCTTGACACA
>Ga0247611_10006910_pt1 | contig 14428 bp, 16 predicted proteins | sample 177DNAGHGhighgp2_FD_192422 | JGI IMG/M metagenome (GOLD analysis project Ga0247611, IMG submission 192422) | Sheep rumen microbial communities from Palmerston North, Manawatu-Wanganui, New Zealand - 1770 DNA GHGhigh gp2 | ecosystem: Host-associated > Mammals > Digestive system > Stomach > Rumen...
TATATTAGCTAAATTAATACGGGAGCGCACTGAGACTCACTTATCTATATCTGGTAAAATCAGTAGACTAGGAGTGAGACCGAAGAGGTACCTACTATTGACTGGGTATCAACACCAGATTATCACAGGTAAGAGCGAGCTGCAACAGAGGCTTCCATAAACTTACATAAGGAGAAAATATATAATGGCAAACGAAGTTGAAAATCAAACTATCGAAACGGGTGCAGTAGTAGACAACACAGACTACATTGAGGCCATACAAACTCTAAAACAAAATAGTGTTGACCGCTCCAAATATGAGGAGCTCAGAGCGGAGAATAAGAGACTTCTCCAAGCAGTTGTCAACGGACAACCTGCTGAGGAACAAGTTGAAGTTGCAAAACCTGATATCACAGAGCTAAGAAAAGCATTAACAAAAGAACAAACAAATTTAGAGTATATCAGTAATGCACTTAAACTTAGAGAAGCTGTTATTGCTGAAGGCGGAGAAGATCCTTTTGTACCTGTTGGTTCTAAATATACACCAACTGCTGCAGACTATGAACGTGCTAACAGAGTAGCTACAGTACTACAAGAGATGGTTGACGAAGCTGATGGTGATCCTCAAGTATTCTTAAATGAATATCAACGTAGAGTTAAAAAATAAGGAGATTTTTAGAAAATGGCTATTCAAGCTGCATTCACACTTACTGCTAACGAAATTTATGAATCATTAGCAAACATGATTATCTCTCAAGAAGTCTTTGCTGACAACTTAGGAGAACATCAAACATTAGTCGATAAAGCCCGTGTTGACGGTGGCTTATTCGGCGATACAAAACTTTATTACAGCACTGACGTCCTTGAATCCCATGCTTGGGGCAATGACGCTGAAGCTGCAAACCTCTTATCTTTAGACAGACCAGAGGATCCTGAAGTTCAAGCTATCAAACTTGATGTCTTCAGACAAATCCGTCTCACACTTGACAACTATATGAGCAAACGTGCTTTCGCTGATGAAGGTGCATTTAGTTCATTCAATGGTGTCATGCTTGGTTGAATTAAAGAAACTAAGAAAGTTTATGACGGAACATTATACAATGTCTTTATCGGAACAACTGAATCTGCAACTGGTAAACAAGAACAAGAAGTTGTTATCCCAGAAGGTTCAACTGCTGAAACTGAAGCAAAACTTATTGCTGAAAAGATTGCAAATCTCTTAGTCGAAATGAAAGACTACTCAAGAGAATTCAATGACTATGGTCACTTAAGAAGTTATTCTGAAGATGCTATTAAAGTCATCTGGAATAGTGAAGTTCTTAACAAGATCAAGAAAGTCGACTTACCAGCTATTTTCCATAAAGAAGGATTAGTTGATAAGATGGACGAAGATGTCCTTCCAGCCAAATACTTTGGTATCAAGAACGCTGCTCAAGTTGCTGCTGCTTCTAACACTGGTCAATACAGAAGTGTTATTGAAAAAGTTTATGGCACTGGTGATTCTGCTGTCCACGTCTTCCCAGGCGATAAGATTCCATCTGGTGTCATTATTGCTGCTGGTGAAGGTTATGAAGTTGACCCAACAATTGCATGCAAGGTTTTAGTTAAGTTACCACCTCTTATGTCCGCATTTGAAGTTGGTACCACATTCTGGAACCCACGTGCACTTTGTGAGAACCATTACCTCACATTTGGACACAACACATTGGCTTACTTAAAGAATTATCCATTCATTACAGTCAGACTTGGCGATGACTCAAGTGGTGAATAATCTTGCCTTATAGTTTTCTTCCAGCTCCTGGGCATGAGTCTAAACTGCCCACTTTAATTAAAGGAGAAACTAGATGAACGTCTTGTTATTAAGAGGCTTTAACAATTACTTTAATAGAATTGTTAAAAAATATAGTACATTAGAAGATTATAGAACTAATTCTAGTTCTTACATAGATTTATCTAACATTAATTTTAATCCGAACGATGGAGTTGCCACCGTTCTTATTTTAGGTAACTCTGATCAAACAGAAAATAATCAGCCACTTGATTGGGAGAACATTGGTACTCCTGATTATTTAATATGCTATGAAAATAATAACATTGTTTCAAGATGGTTTGTTTTAGAATCTGAGAGAACAAGAAAAGGCCAATATAGAATTGCTCTTAAAAGAGACGTTGTGGCAGAACATATTGGACAAATAAAAACAGCGCCATGTTTTATTGAAAAAGGAACTATTCAATCTGCAGATGATCCATTATTATTTAACAATGAATCAATGACTTATAACCAAATTAAAACTGATGAAATATTACTTAAAGATGAATCTCAAGTTCCTTGGATTGTTGGATTTGTTCCAAGTGATTTAGGTGGTTCACAACAAACAGCTTATTGGAGTACAGCTGTGACATTTAATAATGTTGGTGGAATCGCACCTGCTTCTAAATCTTTAAGTTCTGATTTAGATGTTTCTTATATTGAATTATCTTGGGTTGTTTCTGGTGAGACTCATAAAATAAAAGCAACTCCATATACAACAAATCCAATATTTAATGGATTCCAAGCTTCATATAACTCAGGAACATTACAATATAGAGCTTCAACTGGTACAGGCCCAGAAAGTGGTTCTGGTACTATTACAGTTTATATTAACAATCCAATACCTATTACAGGATATGTTAATAAAGCATTGAGTGATGAAATTGTAAATACTGCTATTCCAGCAGAAGAATTACCATGGACATTTACACCTGCATCTACAGAATTGGGTGTTTTAGACAGCTGGATTGAACATTACGCTTTTTATAACCAAATTGATGGTGGATATAGAAGAAGTATTGTTGTTGATTTAAAATATGAACCAACTAATCATACAAGTAGTTCAGCTATTTTAAATCCAACTAAGACAGTTCAAACAGGAAGTAAAGGATCTGCCTCTTCAAGTCCAGAATTAAGTTGGAGATGGTATAGTAATAAATCAGGCAGTGGAGATGGTGACTTTAGTTTATATGGTGATTATAATATCCTCAAAACTTGTTTTACTAGAGGTGCTTTTGATAGTACTCAAGCAATATATGAATTATTAGCTTCTAGAAATATTTATATATTTAATGGTGATCCTTCAATTATTTCATCTTATAATAATAAATATGTTAGCTATAACGGTCATTATTATAAAATATATATTACAGCACCAAGTTCTTCTACAACAAATCTTATTCAATTAAGATCAGGCGATACAGGATTTACTGCTTTTAATTCTAATGGTAACACATCATTCGGAAGATATAATAGTCTTGGTGGTACAGGTGTTAGTATTTATGCATATTCAGGTTCAACTGCATCATGTGATTTACAATATTATTACAGAGGTTATACAATTACAACACAAGAAGTTACTACAAATACAACAATTACTTCTAATTTTCCATCTGATGGAGTTAGACCACATTTAGCTGATGCTCCATATGATATGTTTGCTATTCCTTATGGAATTACTGATGTTTATAAAAATGGTTCAAAATTATTTACAGTAGATAAAGATGTATCAATGTTTATGGCATCATCTATTGCAACTACTATTGGTTCACAAAAAGTATATGATATACAATTAGTGCCATATTGCCCATTTAGACAATATCTTGATTTAAATAGTCATAGAGTAGACGTAACAGGCTATGATGAAGACAAAGAATATGATATTGTTAAAGAAGTAACAAATTTAGGTGTTGAACAATCTAAAAGTATTATTTTATGGGGCTCTAGAAGTAATATAACTTTTGATTTACCATATAGTATTCCATTACCACAATATGATGAAGACCCAATTATTAATAAAAAAATTATTAATGAAACAACTTTATATAGATTATGTTCACCAAACTATTCAGGCCAATTTGAATTTAGTTTAGCTAAAATTAATGGGGTATTAAAATTTAATATTGACTTAACATATAAACCATTTAACCCATACATACATGTTAATCCTGATTTTAAAGGATTATATGGTGTTGACTGGGATGATGCAAGAGGCCTAATTTGTGGTGGCGACTTCTCATTTCCAATATTAACAAGTGCATGGGCAGATTACCAAGTTTCTAATAAAAACTATCAAGAAATTTTTGATAGACAAATTAAAAATATGGACGTTAATAACCAAATTGCTAAAGAACAATTACAATGGCAAAAATTTACTGGTGTTCTTACAGGTGGACTTGGTGCTGGCACAGGTGGTGCATTAGCAGGAGCTAAAGCAGGTGGACCTTGAGGTGCGGTTGCTGGTGCAGTTGCTGGATTAACAGCTGGTACTGCTCTTAGTGTTATTGGCGGTGAAAAAGATGAAGATTGGTTATTAAGACAACAAGCAGAAGCTAAAGATTATGCTATTGATATGTATGGATATCAATTAGGTAATATTCAAGCTATGCCTTATTCTCTAACTAAAACATCAGCACTTACCTATAATAACAAATTATATCCTATTATAGAAAAATATGAATGTACAGAGAAAGAGAGAAATATATTAAAAAATAAATTAGTTTATGATGGCATGACAATTATGGCAATTGGTCAAATATCAGAATATATACCTACAACAGCTGATTTAGGAATGGTTAGAGGTAAAATGATTAGAATTGAAAACCTTAGTGATGATTTCCATATTGCAGATGCTATCTATCAAGAAATACAAAAAGGTGTATATTTAACACCTGGATTGGAGTAAAATTATGGGAGTTGGATTAAGTTCAATGCAACAAATTACAGGAGCTTTAACTGGTGCAGCGTTAACTGCAACAAAGCTTTCTGGTGATTTTTCAAAAGAAGCTAAAATACCTGGAGTTGATGAAAGAATGGCATTAACTTCTAGACAAAGAACAGCACAGAAAATTAAAGCAATTCAAATGAATAAAGAAATTTCTGATAAAGCAAAATCAAGAAGAATAGGTAAAGCTTTAGATGAATATAGAGCTGATTTAGAAAAAGCAGGAGGTAAGAAATAATGGGAAAACCAGTATTACCACAATTAGATGTTTTAATGCAAGCAGGCATTAACCCAAAGACAGGATTACCAATTAAATTTGGTGGTTCTAAATTTGGGCTTAAAGAAAATATAAAGAAAGCTTTACGTGTTATTGATGAACAAGATGCTGTCAATAGATATGTCTGGTACAATCTTCCAGCAAATATTACTTCTCAAGAGCTTGAAAGAATGCTTTATTACAAAGGTCAACTTTGTTTATTCTATGATAAGAACTTAGAAGAATTCTATTTCATGCCATATGCTCTCGATGGAACTATCGACTTCTATGGACGCTATAACACAATTCACCCAGTTCCAATGACAAGTGGTACTGAAGATAAAGGAAGTAAAGCTCAAGCACAATATCTTGCAGGTCTTAAACTTAAATGTGTTTATGGATTAAAACTTCCAGAAGACCTAAAAGAGGAAGATTATACTGAATCTGCAGTATTACTTCATGACTATACAAAACAATTAAGTCAAACAATTATTCCGAGAGTGACTGTTAATGAACCTATCTTAGATGTCATGAGTGAATGTATTCCATTCATGAGAACATCATTACTATCTTCTACAGGTGTTAAAGGTGTTAGAGTTAATGATGCTGACCAAGCTGCTTCTGTTGCAGATGGTAACAGAGGACTTGAGCATGGCGCTCTTGTTGGTGAGCCATTTGTACCAATTGTTGGTAATGTTGAATTCCAAGAATTAACTGATGGACAAGTTGCAAAATCAGAAGAATATATGCTAGCAATGCAATCATTAGATAATCTTAGACTTTCTACTTATGGTATCGATAATGGTGGACTTTTTGAAAAGAAAGCTCATGAATTACAATCAGAAGCTGATATTAATGGTGGCCCAGTTGGACTTGTTCTCCAAGATGGATTAAGTATCAGACAAAACTTTTGTATGATAGCCAATAGTATCTGAGATTTAGGTATCTGGTGTGAACCTGCTCAAAATGTTATGGGCATGGATACAGACGGAGATGGTGCTATCTATGATGAGAATGAAGATGGTGCTCAATCCGGTGTAGAAACTGAACCTGAAGGAGGAGAAGAAAATGAGTAGAAACTTTTCAATGACACCACAATATAGTACAGTATTATTTACAGAAGTCTGGGATGATGTTGATGAATTCAAAACAGACTTAGCTGCTAGCCCTTTTGCTGGCTCTATATCAGCTGCAGATCCAGATAATGTCTCATTAGTATTCTACTTACTATATGCAAGATATGGTAATAACCCTATTGCTAATAGAGATGTTAATCAGTTTAAATATAAAATATTTAGTGTTATATTTCAATTCGGACCTACATGGGAAAAGAGATTAGATATTCAAAGTAAATTAAGAGCAATTAGTGATGAAGATCTTCTTAAAGGTAGTAAAGCTATTTATAATGCTGCTCTTAATCCAAGTACTACACCAAGTACAAGCACATTAGAAGAATTAACTTATATTAACTCTCAAAACACAACTAACTATAAGAAATCTAAAATGGATGCTTATGCACAGCTTTGGGAGTTATTAAGCACAGATGTTACTGGAGCATTTATTGAAAAATTCAAAATTTGCTTTAAACAATTTGTTGCCCCAGAACGTCCATTAATCTATGTTACAGAAGAAACTGAACAAGAAGAAGAGGAGAATGAATAATATGGATATCGCATCAATTATTGTTGCTGCTACGCCAGCAATCACAGCTGTTATAGGTATTATTGTTTCTTTAGTAGTTGGTATTAAGAAAATTAAAAAGACAAATTTAGAAACAAAATATTCAGTTGATTCAATGAGCAAGCATAGTAAAGATTTAGAACTAGAGCTTGCTAAAATAAGCAAAGAAAATGCTGAACTAAAAAGAACATTGATGAAAGTTATGTCAAAACTTGAACACGTTCATTTTGTAGATAAGGAGTAGTAGTAGTATGGCAAAGAGTGAAAGACAAAAAAGTTTAAAGAAAAGAACTATATTATTTGGAATACTTTCTTGGGCTGCTTTGTTTATATTACTTGCTGTGTACATCATATCAGCATACTGCAATTTAGATGCTGCTAGAGATGGCATGCAAATATTTACTGAAGAGGCAAAATTATGGATAATATCAGTTTCTATAACTGCTGTTATAGGCATAGTACTAACAATCTTCTTAAAAGAAGGTATGAGAACCTTTATGTGGATTGTTTGTGTTATTCTTGGTTCTATTGTTTATAAAGAAGCAGGAATGTATATTGCATTAGGCACATGGTTTATAGATGATTATATAATTCATAAGATATTCTTATACAACAAACAAAAGTTAAGTATTAGAAAAGAGATAGATTATGAATAGTACAGAGAAAAAGAGAACAGTGTTTGAAAATAAAATACTTCCTGCACTTAATTATGTTGGAGCAATTGGTGCTGCTATAATGTGTATTGCTTACATTGTACTAGTAATTATATTAATTAAAGGATTTAAGGTAGAAGAAGTATTACAAACAACAATATTTGCATTTGTTAATGCTGGTGTAGGCTTTATCATTATGCAATTCTTAAAATATCAAGGAATTTGTTTTGCTAAAGTGATACCTGAGAATAAAGCAATAACTGATATTTATTACGGTTCTAAAACAAAAGACAAGAAAAATCACAGTTTAACATATTTCTGGGGTACATCAATAGCAAAAGATGCTGCTATTAAATGTTTATCAATTGCTGCTACAAGTATTGGTATTATTTATATAGTAATTGCTGGTAGTAATGATTATAACTTATTATTGCTAGCTATAGTTAACTTACTTATGTTTATATGTTTTGGTTTCTTAAGCCTAGTCAAAGCTTATGACTATTACAATCAAACATATATATCATATGTTAAAGAAAGACTTGAGGATGTATCAGTTGAAATACCTCAAGAGCCAGTTGTTATAGACGAGGCTACTGAAGAATCATCTGATGATGAAGAAGGAGAATAAGAATGTTACAATTCGGAAACAAAGAATTTAGAAACTTACAAGAACAAGTTCTAAAAAACATGCGTGATATCCAAGATATCATGGAAGGTACTACTGTCTTAGCTGACTTTGGTATTAAAGTAGTTGGTCAAGTTGACTATGAATCTGAATTACCAGATCCTGCTACTTATAGCGGTGAATATGGTGATGCTTATATCGTAGGAACTGAAGAACCATATGAATATTTTATTTTTACAAGAGCCTTTGAAGGTGAAGAAGAACCTACATGGTTTGATTTAGGTATCTTCCCAGTTCCAGGACCAACAGGTCCACAAGGCCCACAAGGACCAGTAGGTGCTACACCAACTATATCTGTTAATGCTTCTGCACAAACAGTAAGTCCAGGAACAGCTGCTGCTGCTTATGTTAGTACTAGTGGAACACCAACACAACCTGTATTTACTTTTAGTTTTAATATTCCACAAGGTGTTCAGGGTGTTCAAGGTATTCAAGGCCCACAAGGACCAGTTGGACCTCAAGGTCCTCAAGGTATTCAAGGTGAGACAGGTGAAACAGGTTATCTTTATACTATCTTAGGACAAGTAGCCTCTACATCTTTATTACCAAGTCCATCAACAGTTATGAGAACTGGAGCCTATTTAGTTGGTGCCTCAGATCCATATGACGTTTATATTATTATTGGTGAAACAGAACAAGATTTAGAATGGGTTAATATTGGACCTATTGCTACAGTTCTTCCAAATATTTATATTGCATCTGATACTTACGCTTCTAGTGGTACTCTTAGTGCTACTACATTAGCAAGTATCACAGCAGCTACAGACGTTCACTATTTAAGAGATGGTGATATCTATTTCCAAAAAGCTTCAACACTTAATGGAATGGCTTATTATACATCTATTGGTATTGATACTGGTAGTGGAGCAACAGAAGTTGGATATCTCATTGTAGATTTAACTGATGGTAGTTGGGAAGTTGAAGCTAATGTAATGCCAACTGATGTTAGCAATTATGTTACTACTAATACAGACCAAACAATTACTGGAGTTAAGAGATTTTCAAATGGTATTTATTTTGACGATACTTCTACTTTTTTCATTAAAAAAGATAATAACGATATGTTACTAAGAGCTTCTGGTAACTATATTAAGCCACAAGGACATACAGTGCCATCTCAAGATAATACTTGGGATTTAGGACGTAGCAGTAAAAGATGGAAAGACTTATATTTATCTGGAAGTAATTATTTTGGTGATACTAACCATTATATTAGAAAAGGTACTGGTAATATTGTTGAAATAGGTGCAAATGGTGCAACAATCTTAACTCTTGGTTCAAGTAGTACTGCTATTAACTCTACTTTCAGAGCAAATGGTGATAATGTAAAAGACTTAGGTCAACAGACTGTTCGCTGGAAAGATTTGTATCTTTCAGGTAATTTATCTGATGGTACTAATTCAATGTCAGTAGCAGATATTTCTAACCTTTCTATATCTACTTTCAATATTATTGATGTAAATGATATTGTAGACAGTACTCTTACACAAGCACAGTATGATTTAATTACTAATGGTAAACCAACACGTGTAATAGGAACTATATTTAATTTACAGAATCCTATAATTTCTACTGGAGCTGTAAGTGGTAACTATTATGTAGCTAAAATTGAGGGCTTCAACTTAGGTTCATATGTATATGATGTTGGAAGTATCGTTATTCATACTTCTACAAAAGTAATTTCATATCAATCTGAAAATTCATCAACACTTAGCTTACGTTCAGTTTATAAAATTAATGGTAAAAACTTGCCAGCAAATCCAACTGCTAATACAAATCCACAAGTATTAACAATTGGGGCTAACGGTGGTTCATTAGCTTGGACAGATAAACCAACTATTAGTGCTTCAGATTCTGGAACATCCACAACTGAAGTAAGTTATCTTACTATTAATGGAACTGAATATAAAATAGCAAGTAGTGGTGGAGCTTCTAGCTTAGCTGGAACGATGACATTTTATAGAGATAGTTCTACATCTTATACATTAGCTCAAAACTCTTATACTGCTTCAACAAAAGTTGTTGATGCTGGCTTAGGATTAACTGCTTCTGATTATGCATATACTAATGATAATAATTCAGCTGCAAGTATTACATTTCCTTCAACAGTGAATGATTTAACAATTAGTGCAGATAATAATATAACATCTTCAAATTTAGATCACAAGAGTGCTTTACAAAAGCATAGTGGCTTTACTATTGGTGATAGCTATTTAGTAAGTCCTTCTTTAAGTAGTTTAGTTGCATTTAATATTACTGGTTCTGGTAAAATTAGAGTTTACGGCAGTTTCACTAATGTTGCTTATGGCAGTGTTCCAGTTAAATTTAAAAATAATGAAGAAACTGAATCATACATTGAGTATACATTTGTAGATGGAACTCTTACTAATGTAGATTTAAATATGTATTATTCTTCTAATAGTAATACAGCTGCAAGTTATCAAATAAAAGTAAATACAATTAACCGTATTGAAATTATATAATTATGTCAGCCGTATTTGAAGTAATAGGAATAATGGCAACATTAGCAGTTGCTGGATGCTTAGTAATGGTCAGTGGATTCTGAATAGCAGGTAAAGTATTAGAACATAAAAATAAGAGACCCAAATAGGGTCTCTTTTTTATTTCCTTGGTTTTAATAGTTCTATTTGTTTTTGATACTCTTTAAAGGTTATTAAATTAGTAAATAACATGCTTCTAGTATCAAACAATGTAATCATATTTTTTTGAAGGTCTGTATTATATACTTCATCAAGATATGGCCTCATTGCTATAACAGGTTTCTTTTCACCATTATACTTTTTGACTATATTACTATCCCAAATAGTAAACCAAGTATTTTTATTTTTACCAAATTTTACAATATAGTTAGGTTCGATTAATCTCTTCTTTGTTATAAGAGTTGTATCAGTATCTATCTTATTTGTAAATGTAGAAGCAGTTGGCATTAAGATATCAGCAATTGTACCTTTACGTCTTGTTTTATATGCTTCTGTTGGTTCAATATTGTGGATAACACATCTTTTCTTTTTTAATTTAAATATTCCAAATTCTTCTGGAATAAAGTTAAATGCACATAAGATATCAGATGCATCTTCAAGAGTATTTCCTAAGAAGAATATTTTAATTCTATCTTTAGTACTTCTAACTAAGTTTTCAAGTTGGTTAACAAGTGAATATAGAATATCAAATGTATTTTTCTCGCCTTTTTCTCTTTCAAATTCATCTACTGCAATATTATATCGCATTTTAGGATCTTTTAAGAAGTCTTTATCAAATATAGAACCTTTATCTGAATAGAATGTGCTAAGAGCATATACTCTTGCCATTAATTTTTTCTCTAATATTTTTGTTTTGCCTTCTTTATCAGGCTTACTTCTTTTAGTTACTTCATAAACGTTATTTCCTGATGTAACTAATTCTAAATCATATTTTCTTCTAATATCCGGGTCAATAAGTTTTTCAGCATTATTAGCTAATAACTTTCTGGCCTGAAATTCTGTTAATCTTAACCAAGTAAATGGAATACCTTTTTTCTTTCATTGGTCAACGAAGAAGTTAGTAACACTATAACTCTTACCAGCTTCACGACCACCAAGTAATATTCCAAATATAGCCCAGTTAAAGTAGCCTAGAATAGGTCTTAAATTATACCATTCATTTTCTTTTTTAACTTGATCTTGCCTAAATTTCTTAATTATATTAGTCACTTCCAAACACCTCGTATGAAATATATTGTTGTCTTTCTTTTCCTGTTCATTCAGGATATTGGTCTTTTAATAAGTTATTAATTTCAGAAACGTCAATACCGCCTTTTCTTAACTGAGTTATTGTTTTATTTTTTCAAGTTAAGTCAAACTTTTCAGCAGTTTTTTTAAATTGTCTAGCTGTTTTTTGAGAATACTCATATTTTTGGTCAGCAACAATAGTTTGATTAATATTTGTTTTTACGCCTTCTTCTTGGTAGGCTTTTCTAACCATTTTATATTCTCGCTTATTAAGCATCGTATCGGCCATGCTATAACCTCTTCTTTTTAGCTGTTTTTTAGCTGCTCTATAACGCTTTTTATAGTTAGCATAAGCATTATCTATTCTTTTACTTTTCATCGTCTTTATTCCCCTTGCTAATTTTATTAAATATTGATTTGATTCCTATTGTGATTCCTATACATAGTGGAAGGAATGGTGTTCCTGGCCCTAACCAGAATATCCAACAAGCACTTCCAATTCCTAAGAACCAGGCATTTTTAGTAATGAAGTAAAGTAAGTACATTGCCCAAACTTCACTTGATACCACTAAGAAAGTGATTATAAATATAATTGCTGTTCTTCAGTCTCTAATATTATAGAATAACCACACAAATGGGAATGCAACTAAGTACCATAACCAACTATACCAATGGTTACCATTTTTTCTTATTTTATTTTTCCACTCCTCTTGTTTTGCTTTATAGTCTTCTAATACTTTATTACTTTTCATAAGTCTTATACACCCCTTTTTCTTCATCGAATTTGTATGTAAATATTTCTTTTAATTTTAGAATATCACCAAATTGCCATTTAGATCTATCTTTTTCAATTAAATCTAAATTACATAAACCTCTAACAACAGAATGGCATTTACCATCTTCTACATATTGGTAAGCACCAACACTTGTCATTAAGAATTCACAATTAATGTGGTCATTTTCCCAACAACCTAAGGTAGTTCCTTCCTCGCCGTCATGGTATGGCCCCTTATCACTATAATACCAAATACCATCAGTATTAGTGAGTAATGGAACCATACCTTTTCTCTTAAGCTTTAATAGCTTTTCTTCTATTTTAGCCCTAGTTCCATTAATTGCTACCTTACTTAATGTAGCAAATTGATATGGCATTGTTTTTCTTCTACTATTATATTCAACACAGTATAAGCTTTGCCATGCACCAATGCTATTAGTTAATACATGTTTATAGAAGCCGTCATTTTCTTTTCTTTTAGAATATATTTCTTCATACATTTTGCGTAATTCTGGGTATTTTTCACAAATGCGGCTGGCATATGATGATTTGAAATCCATATGATATACATTATTAATTTTTTTGCCAAGCATAATTTTCTTAATAACTTGTATATGTGGGCTTTCAATCTCTTTCTTAATCTCTTTACCTTCTTCACTTGTATTAGCATAGTTATTGAAGTCTATACCATATTGATCAGCATATTTATAAATACTTCTACATGCTTGTTGGCCACTGATTACATTATCATCTTTCTTTTTATTTTGTAATAAAAATCTATAGCAACCCTTGGCGCAGATTAGAACCAATTCAAATCTTTGGTTGCCTTTTACCACAAAATATCTTTCATGTAATCTTTCACTTACTTTATTTGAAATACCTTGAGATTGGGTATGCTTAACTAATTTAAAATTAGCTCTTATATATTTATATATTTTATTAAATTCGTCAAGATTTTCAAAAGTGAAGTTATTAATTGGTATTTTGTTTTTATTTGGCTTTATTTTATAGTTTATATGCTTATAGTTTTCCAATAACATATTATATATACAATTATTTTAGCTTTAATTTTACATACCCTTTAAAGTATAATACTCTTCAAGTAATTTCTTTCCTTCTTCCAAACTTATGTTGTCAGAATAGAGTTTTTTAATTAAGTTTTTAAACTCAACGCCATATTGATTTTTAGCAAATTCTGCGTTATCAATATTTCTTTTAGCTAGATTTTCACCAACACTTAATTTTTGTAAGTTTTCTGGTCTATTATCAAAGCTATTATTATTAATATGATCTACTACTTCGCCTTGCTCTAAATCACCAATAAACCATACATAGATTAATCTTGCTAATGTAATACTTCTAGCTTTATCATCAGCCATAAATGTTACTTTGTGATATTTCTTATCACATGAGTATTTATGCTTACATACAGCTTCAGTAACATTGATTCTTTTTAAGATTGGCTTTTTGCCATGCTTTGTTCTTCAAAGCCTTTCAATGTACCAATTTTCTTTTGGGTCATTTGATTCTTTACCAATTTCTGGTAAATAGTTGATTTGGGTGAATCCCCAATCTTTGAGTTGTTGTTTTGTTAGTTTTTCACAATACATAGTTTTCTTTCTCCTTATTTTTCATAACTGAATTTACCCACAAGCTCACAATCTACTTTAATAGTTAATTGTGGGTTATACTTCTTAATAGCTTCTAGCTCTTTTTTAGTAACTAATAATGTTGCTGGTCTAGTGCCATAATTATCGGTCACTGTGATGTAATATCTTTTCATAAGTTTTCTCCTTGGTTATTTATTTCTGGGTTCATTTTCCGTCGCCCTATTAATTTTAGCAAATGTTTTTTGATAATTTTTAAAAATTTTCAAATTATTTATTTACTACTATATTATACAATAATTTTTTTAATT
>Ga0247611_10006911_pt1 | contig 14428 bp, 14 predicted proteins | sample 177DNAGHGhighgp2_FD_192422 | JGI IMG/M metagenome (GOLD analysis project Ga0247611, IMG submission 192422) | Sheep rumen microbial communities from Palmerston North, Manawatu-Wanganui, New Zealand - 1770 DNA GHGhigh gp2 | ecosystem: Host-associated > Mammals > Digestive system > Stomach > Rumen...
ACATATTTTAAAAAATACAAAAAAAGAATGAATGACATTCAACCATGTTTTAACGGAATTTAGTCATTCATTCTTACTGATTGAAATTTTCAACTATTTATAGCGGAATTTACTTTTTCAATTAACGCAAAATTTAGGCTTCTTTTTTTATTAAAGTGGATTGTAGCTTGGAATTAATATTTGTTGTTAATAAGTTAACATACTTGTCGCTATCATTAAAACTTGAAAAAAGGATGCCTAAGCATCCTCTTTGTCATCGCTTATATTTAATTTATAAGTGATTTTTTTATTTTTTAATTTTTCTTCTAAATCAACAAATAATAAATCTTTAGCCTCTATACCAAATGCATCAGCAATTTTAAGTGCTGTAGATAATCTAATATCTGAATCAATAGTCATTAGGTTATGAATAGCTTGACGAGTAACTCCTAATATCTTAGATAGATCAGATTGACGGATTGTTGTGTTCTTAACTAGGTAGTTAAGATTTTTTTTGAAATATGATTGTTGCATATAATCACCATCCTAATGTAGTGGTCCCCAGTCAATTCCATCATCATATACATTTTCAGTATTTGTTGAACTACCTGTATTAGATGTATTTGAATTATCATTTGATGTAGTTCCATCATTTTGTGTTGGCTCATTAGAATTATTTGTTGGTTCAATAGTTGATGGTGTATTATTAGATGAATATGATGAATTAGACGTATTATCAGTTCCACCATTACAACTTGTTAATATTAATAATCCAAATATCGAAATAAATAATATTAATTTTTTTATTTTAATCACCACCCTTATGAAAATAGAGTGGTCGAAACCACTCTACTTAATTACATCCAGTCACTTGGATTTAAATCCATAGGATCATCTAATGAACCATTCTCACCACTTACAGCAATTATATCTTCAAGTTCAATGTTTTCATCTTCGATAAAAGGTTTTTGATATTCTTTCATTTCCGTTACCTCCTATGCAAATGTATATCCTGATGTTGTCTGTTCAGCTCCACCATTGTAACTGATACCAGCGTATACTTTATATCCACTATATGTTTCATTTGTTAAACCAATAACAAATATTGCATAGAATTCAGTTCCATAGTTACCATCGAAACTATGAGCACTTGATTCAGTAGGTAGTATAGCTGAATATGTATTTCCACCATACTTAAGCACTTTATATGTTGAAATACTTCTTGTTATAGATTGAGTAACATCATCTTTTTCACGATAAATTTTAAATGTGAAATCAGAACTATTAATATCAGTTACTCCCTTTACCAAAGCAATAAATCTAATATATGTAGCTGGCTTATTATCAATAGTTAAATCATTATTATTAGCATCTTTTGTTGCTTCTTGTTGCATAACCATTATTGTCTTTGGAACAAATTCAATCTTGAAAAATTTGCATGATGCAGATTGAGAACCAATTTGATAATCATGATTTTTTTCAACATTAAAATTAACTATTTGTACACTAGAATTATCATTTGTTTCAAATTCTTCTTTGATTGTATTATTGCTTGCAGACGTTAAATCTGTTCCTTCATATAGAGTAGGAATTGCATCACTTCCTACTTTTACCCACAAAGTAACAATTCCGTTCTCAGGAGCTTTGAAAGAAATCGTTCTAGGTTGATTAGATTTATTGAATGATTTTCCAGGAAGTGAAATAAATTTAGATGATTTATCATTTGTTGTTCCATCTGGTAAATTCACTTTTTCAGTTGAAACTGAAACATTTGGATTTAATGTGAATATTGTATCAAACACATTAGTTAAAGATGAAGAAATGGCACTTAATGTCTCCATAGTATTTTGATTCAAAGAATATGTGTACTCTTTATCTTTGTATGCTGCGACAAATGTAACATCATTTGTAACTGTATATGGGAAAGAAACTGTTTCATCTGCTATCTTCCAACAGTCAAATACTTTTGTAGAATCCCCACATGTTGGGATATCAAGATTACTTAAATTAATTACTGTATTTCTCTCAAAAGTAATTGATGAATTCTTTATACTATTTCCTTCACCGATAGAATAAGTAATAATAACAGGATCTGTAAATGATTGTGAATCAACTATTAATTTCATTTCATGAATTGCAAATTCACTACCAGATACTTTATAGAATTGTATAACACCAGCATTACCCGTAATGTTATCCAATTTAAGGTAACAATGATCATCAGTTGAAGCTGTTACATTTTTGTCATTAACAGCTGTGCCATCTTCCTTGATACCAAAATTAATTTCAGTATTTACAGCAGATGTGCCAACAATAATTTCTGCACTCCAAGTTGATGAAACTTCAAATTGTATGAAACCACTAGCATTTAGTTTAGCACCTTTCTTCCAGCTATTTGTTGAATTTGTAATTACACCATTACCAGTAACATTATTTGACCAAGTTTTGAAATTTTGGCCACTAACTGTAGTTGTAATACCTGAATTATTCAAATCAGAAACTATATTCGTACTAGCGGCATTAAAATCAAACTCATAAGTCCCAGCAGCCGCGCCTGCAGCATTTACTCGTGTTCCCAATACACACGCAAACACTAATGCAATTGCACCAATCATTGATGCAATCAATAATTTAATTTTTTTCATTTATTTTTCTCCCTCCTCAAAAATTAAAAAATTAGAAAAGCTTGTTTAAAACGCTTTCACAAATGAATTGTAGCATATATATATATATATATATCAAGTCATTTTTTGATATTTTGTCAACTTTTCTTTTAACATAAATAAAAAGCCAACTATAGCATTAAACCATAATTAGCTTTTCTACATTTTTATTGTTATTTTTTCCATCTTTGGCACAATGATAATGTGGGTGTGCATTATTTTCAGTTGGTGCTGTATGTGCTACCCATCTAGTATAACCAACACCACATTTATATACCTTGCTTCTTATATAGCTCCTTCTTCATCATTTTCATCATCTTTGTATATTCTATTTTACTTTTGGTTGGGAATAAATCACTGTCTTTATGCAAAACATAATCAGCTGGAATATAAACTCCATCAGAATCTACAATATGATATATTTTGGTTATATCATCTAATGAAATCTTATACTTCTTCTTTAATTCGTAAAAGCCCGCAAAAACAGCCATATTTAGTTCTTTTAAAATGTTATTCACATCAATGTTTTCTTTTTGAGTTATATCAGTACCATAAACAATAAAATGTGTTCTGATGTTATTATTTTTAGCAATCGTATTTAACATTAATTCTAGCGATGTTTTATCAGTTTCACCTTCAACAAATAATAAGAAAACTTTCATCATTTTATTTCAATTTTCCCCGCTTTCTTTAGAGCGTGAGATAATTCAGATGTATTTGTCTGAAGATACAATGATTTTCTATAATCTCCCATATAAATATATCTAATATATGTATCACGAGCATTATTAGTTGGATGAATACTAATAAATGGAATGTATCTTTCATCAGCATCAGTTGTTGTTAATATAATATTTTTTGTACTTAAAACTTCTAATGGATGCAGGTTATGTGATGTGAATATAAATTGACCTTTACCACTTTTTAATACTTCTAAAATATCTCCCAATAAATATTCAAAAATACCACTATCTAATTCATCTATCGCCAAAAAGAATGATGAATTATTATAGTATGATATAAGACCACAACAAATTGATATTAATTTTTTTATACCATCTGATTCGCAACGTAAGGGAAATCTTTTATCGCCTCTTACTGATACAAATTCATATTTTTTTATCTCATTACCTTTTTCATCTAAGGCATCATTCCAAATACAATCAATTTGTAAATCTGGTATGAAACTTTGCATAACTAAATTTATTTGTTCAATTACCCTATTAAATGGATCAAAATATTCTTTTTTTATTGAACCACTTTCAAATAGTTTTATATACCAATCTCCCACGAAATAATTATCTTTAATATTATTTTCATCAATTATACTATCATTCTTTCCAGCAAATGGAATATGAAGTAATTGATCCATATTTATTTGCCCAAAATCTTTATTATTAATAATCATCATTTGGAATAAAGAATAAAAATTTATCCAGCCTAATATAAGTTTAAAATCAGAATCATCATTCTTTATGAATGGAACAAATTTTTTATTAAACAAAAATGATTGTGAATTAGAATAACATTCATTCTTAATAACATTAAGTTCAATTAAATTATCCTTATTTTCGCCAATTATTGAATCCATTCTTGTCTTAGGAGAGATAAAATTATTAACAGTACCATTGTAATCATAATTCAACGACATCTTAGATTGAAGTAACATTTCGTTATCTTTCTTATTATATGATAATGATTCTTTTGAGACAAACACACCATCACTATCATTTTTAGGCTCTATAATTACCTCATATTCTACATCAAATAATATATCATTTATTAATATTGCAAATTTTATCTTGATAATCATTTTCTTTGTTTCAACATTAATGTAGTCTCTTACCTTAGAAGGAAGTTCATTCCCAGAAAATAGCACTTTTAAAATTGATGATGCATCAATTATAGAAGATTTACCACTACCGTTTTGACCATAAAAGCCTAAAATATCAGGTAATTTATTTCCTAAAGTTTCATTAAATTCATTTCCAATTTCGTTTATCTCAGCCTTTTTAATTTTTTTAGAACTTAAAAATTCAACCTTACCATTTTTAACGCTTTTCAAGCCCGATAAAATTATTTCTTTTATTTTTATTTCCATTTTGCTCATCCCCTCAAGTGTATAAGTATTATATCAATATTATCTATTTTTGTCAAATTGTTTGTGCTATTTTGTATTTTTTCTCATAAAATGAACAAAGTTTTTTCGTTTTTTTAGAAAATCTTTATTTTAACTGCAAAAATTAGGTTATCCATAAAACTAATTAAGAAAATTAAAAACAGAGATGTAGTCGCATTCAATGCGGCTTCATCTCTGTTCTATAATTTTATTTTTCTTTTTCTACCTTATAAACACAGATAATTAATTGCTTCATTAATTATCATCTCCAAACTTACCTAAGAATGAAAATGCTTCAATATTGAATGGTGAATATTCAATGAATCCTTGTCTATATAATGATGCAGCTTTATAATTACCATTTTTAGCCCATGGTACAATTCTTGAATCAGGTGATAAGAAATCTATACCATGTTTCTTATATTGTAATAAATCCATTGGAGCCATATTATGAATTGTAAATATAAATTGTCCTTTAGAATAATTTAAAATATATTCAACTATTTTCATTAATAAAACATCATGCAAATTAGCATCAAATTCATCTATGAATACAATGTCACCTTTTTCAACTCTACTTAATGCTTCATATAGCTCAATTATTTTTTTGATACCTGTACTTTCAAATCTCAAATTTACTCGAGATCCATTTTCATATATCATAATATTTTCACATTCGTAATAATCACCGTTCTCGTAAGTTTTTACCTCGATATCAACAAGGTCGTTTTTAAATACCTTAATAAATTCAGCCGTATTCTTAATTCTCTTTTTATATGTATCTAATTCATCCTTTTTTATTTTCTTATTATAATTGTCAATAATCTTATTGCTATCAAAAAGCTTATTGAATAATGTATCATTATTTACATCATCCCAAGCCTTAGAGAACTGATTAATCAAAGATACAAAGCGTTCTTTATTAATATATGGCTTATCTGAATCATTTAATACAATTACTAATGAAATATTAAAAACAAGTAAATATAAAAATTGTTTTTTAAAATAATCATCAGTATCTTTTAAAATACCTGAATCAATTATAGCTGTAAGCATTGTCTTTTGTTTTAAAAGGTTTTTAGTAGATTCTTTTATTAAATTACTATTTATAATTTTTTTATCTAAATTAATTACTTCTCCATTTTTTATTTTAAAAATAATATTATATTTATCTAATGAATTAATCTTATTTCCAGATAATTTTGCAAAATATTCTTCTTCAATTTCAAATTGACCATTAATATATGATAATACAATTCGATGCTTATATATACCATCATTTATGTTATCATCTTTTAATATAGAAAAGGTATTTTCAATTAATAATTTATCATTTTGATTAATAAAATTTCTAAGTGAACCATTTGAGTTTACAATTGTCAAATATGATGAATCTAAACATAAATTTTTATATATTTCCATAGCATAAACAATACCTGTCTTACCTGCACCATTTGGTCCATAAATAGCTTTTACATGATTATTCATTATATCTAGCTCTTTTGTTACTGTATTATTATAATAATCAATTGTAATTTCTTTATCGATACTTTTAATTCCATTTATTTTAGATTGTAATAAATAAAATCTCATAATAGCACCTACTTTCTGCTATTATATTATAATACAAAAGCGGAATAGTTGCAACCGAAATATACATTTTGTATTATTTGGTAATATTTTTCGGTGGCCGTTAGTGTTATTATAAGATTAAAAAGCAAGTTACTTGCACGGTTACTTGCTCGGTTACTTGCTCGGTGAATAATAGCTATTAAATTTATGATTTCTATGAGCTCTACACCCATAAATATTACTATTGTATATGGTATTTTAAAAGTGTAGTTTACATTTTTTAATTGACACTTACACTAATTTTTATATCCCTATACTGTGGGTGTGCATTATTATATCTAGCTGTTGTATGTGTTACCCATCTAGCATAACCAACACCATATTAGGCTATATACCTAGCTTCTTATATAAATCCTTCTTCTTATTCTTTCCAAATAAGAATTTAAAAAGACTAGTAAACCTATGTGTTATTAAATACCACCAATGCTTAATTAAGCATAATGGGTATAATATAGCCTTTGATCCAAGCTTAGGATACATTGCTTTACGATATGTTTTATTTGTTAAAAATACTTTAACTCTAAAATATCTTTTCTTATCTACATGAGCAACAGCTTGTGATGTTGAACCTTCATTTTCTTTTCCAAACCCATGTATACCAGATTTTAACATGTATTCAACAAAATACATTATATCCTCTTCACTATATTCATCTAATCTCTCATCAGATAAATAATATAATACATTTAATACATTATTATATATTTTAGATAATTCTAAATATTCTAAATCCTTATGTAGCTTATCATAATCTATATTAGTCTTCTTTAGCATATAATAAAAATCTAACATATACCTGATACCTGCACCCTGTCTTAAGTGATGTGCAAAATGAGCGAGACAATATATGAAATGCTCTGTATCATTTAATGCATATAGATTATTAGATACATTATGTGCTATATCAAATGGCTTAGAATAATAATTAATTAGCTTTATTGGATGACTATCATCTAATAAAGCGAAATGAAGCTCTATCATTATATTATTTTTATATAATGTAATATTATGTGGTTCTCCACCTGCTTCTAGTTCATATCCATTAGATATTAATAAAGATTTAGCTTTATCTAAATCATTTATATCTACATATACATCTATATCTCCTCTAGTTCTTACACTTATATCATCATATAGATTACATAATACAGAGCCTTTAAAATATAAATGATTTATATTATTATCATTAAATATATTAGTTATTTCATTTTGTACTGATAAGAATTCTTCTTGTTTTACTACCCAGCCTATATAATATTTTTTATATGATTTATCATTATATACTGGATATAGAATAGTCTGTAAAGACTGTTCTAATGCAAGATTTATTAAATCCTTATCATTATCTATTTTATTTAATTTTTCATTTTTAATATAAGCTTTTAAGCATTTAATAAATTCTTGCATACATATACCTTTACTTTATTTCATATTTTAATATATTATCATTTAATATAAATACTTTTTCATTCTTAGAATTAGTTTTAGATTTTAAGAATCCTCTATTTTCAAATTTATTTAATATCTTTAATGAACCTTGCTTAGTTATATCTAAGCCTTCAAATTCATTAAATTTTTTATAATTAAACCATTTAATATTTTTATTAATAATAATTCTTTTTAAATAATGTAATTCATTTAATGAAATAGATTCTCCTTCACTTTCTATTTCATTTTTTATTTCATTAATATTTTTATCTACTACTATATATAAATTAATTAAATTAATTAAATAAGTAATAAAATATGTTAAATCATTTCTAGAATTTCTTGTATTTTCTATTGCTTTATAATAATCATTTTTATTATCATTTATAGCTTCACTTAAATATAATACATCCATATTATTTGTTAGCATAAATATCCATAATTGAAGCATTCTTGCTGTTCTACCGTTATAATCAAAATATGGATGTATATATATTAAATAATAATGAGCTATAAATGGTAATAATAATCTAATATATGGATCTTTATTATCTAAATTATCATTTATATATTCAAATAATGAATCCATACATTCATTTATTTGATTTACAGGACATCCTTCATAATTCGATATATATACTTTATCATTTCTATAATATGAATCTTTTATTTCATCTTCTTTATCTAAGCATCCATTACTTAATATATTATATAATTCTTTTAATGTATCTTTATTAAATTCTTTTGTGTTAGATATATAATTAAATCCATTTAGCATATTAATAATGATTTTATCATTAGTATTATTAGGATTATTATTCTTTATTACATCTTCTATTTGTCTTCTTGTTGTTTTGACATCTTCAATTTGAAGTGTGCCTTCAAGCTCAGAGCATAATATACCTAATAATACTTCTTTATCAATTTCTTTATTATTATCATTTTTAAAAAAATTATAATAATCATTTATTTTAGATTCTAGTTCTTTTGATTTATATAAATAAATCTTTTTACTATTCCATGATAATAAAGATGTTTCTATTTTTAAATCTGATTTATATTCTTCTTTAAATCTTAAATATTGATCTAATTCTTTATTATTTAACATAAAATTATAATTTCTATTCATTCTTAAATCTGTATTATCATAATATTTATCAGATTCTAATGATTTGATTAATAATTCTTTGTAATCCATATTATCACTTCCTCGTAAACTTAGTTGTAAACCATATCGTAGTTATATTATAAACCAAGTTGTAAACTGATTCAAGATTAAAAAGCAAGTTACTTGATCAACTAATGGCACAAAAAAAAGCGGTCACCCGCAATTTTTCGTGTCTACCAGGATATCCATACACATTTCTGCGAGGATACTCATCTGTGGTGTAGATCATCACTCGTATTATAGCATTTTTACAATTTTAATGCAATAATATTAAAGTCAATATAAAAATGAACAATTGGCATCTTCATTATACCTTTAACAAGATAACCTATTTTCATAGTATAATCATTTATTTCTAATTACTTTTAATGAATCTTTATTCGAATATTTAGCAAATGGCTCTTTAGCATTTACTCTAGACCATATTTTATCTTTATTAAAATCTACACTATCTAATTTCTTAATTATATTAGATGAATGTATAAATTCTTTTTTGAATTCTTCTTTTCCTACAGTATTAAATAATCCATTAATATTATTTAAATTAGTAGAATATACTATTTCATCTTCAAAATTATTTATTGATTGAACATGATATATTTTCTTAAAACCAAATTTGTTAAGCTTTGCTATATTCTTCTCTAATATTTCAGTTTTCTTAACATCAATATCATAAACTAATATAATTATTGTTTCTTTATTTAAAACTGCAATACGAGGATTAGTAATTAGCTTATTAGTAAAATTAAATACTGTAACCTTACCTGGTGTTAGATACTCTTCTGGTCTAACCTTCAATGCATTTATTAGTTTTTCTTCACATTCACCTTCAACAAAATATTGATATATTTTACTCATTAGCATTTTCCTCTGCAAGTTCAAATATTTTGTTTACATCTGGTGCTGTATTAAATATATCATTATCTATTATTGTCTTTGGTGATACGTTATTTCTATTATCAGCCTCAGATCCACAATTAATAGTAATAATTTGCTTATCATTTATTTTTTCTTTTTTCATAAAATAGAATGAATGGAATGGAAAACCTAAGCTCAATATGTTCATATTATGTGTTGTAAAGAATATTTGTTCATTTGGTCCTAATAGTGATGCCATAGTAGATAACATTGCAGCTTCTATATCCGAGTTAACATATGAGAACTGTTCATCTATTAAATAAATGCCATTATTATGATGTTTTATACCAAATATAATATTTGATATATTTACACCATATTTAGTGCCGCTTGATAGTAATGGAATATCAGATAATTTCATTCCTTCTTGAATTATAATTTTAGCTCCACAATCATGTTCTAATACATATGCATTATTTGTATCTTTACTTTTAGTAACTTTAATTATTGATGAATCTAAAGTTTTAAATACATCATTTAATATCTTTACATATGATTGTTCTTCATCGTCGTTTTTAGACTTATCAAAACTTATTGTATCAAAAGGATATTCAGTTGCTGGTAATACAATCTTCCACCCAGAATACGGTGTAATATCCTTTAAACATTCAATATAATCTAAATAATTATCAGGAATAGAATCTAATTCTTTTAATTTTTTTTCGTAAGAATCCTTAGATGATTTAGCTGCTGATAAATTAACATATGTATGTGATACCATAATTTTAGAATCATTTAGTTTATCTGATATTAATATTTTATATCTATGTAGAATGTGATTATTCTCATTATCTTCTACTAGATCAATTTCAATTTTTGAATCTTTATTATTTTTATTTGCAATTTCATCTAATATTATTTTTTCTTTTCTATTTAAAAATAATAAAGTTCTCCATATGCATTTAACTAATGATGTTTTACCAGTAGCATTTGAGCCAACAAATATATTTAACTTCTTATATCTAAAAGATGGTACAAATTCTAAATTTTCGTTTTCAATTATGCTTGTCTTGAGCTTATTAGGAAATGAAAAATTAACATTAAAATCATAAAATGATAATACATTATCTAATTTTATATTTAGTATAGCCATAGTATCAAGCTCCTTATTATTCAAATATTTTGAATATTTATCATATATATTATATCTCTAAATCCAAATAATAGCAAGAAAAAACTCCTCAAAATTATAAGAGGAGCTAAGCATTACAAATTATTTTATAATTTCAGTTTAAGATGTTAAATTTATTATGTCAATAAAGCCATCATTAGGTGGCATGGAATCGCCGAGATGGGTGGCCTACATTAGCCGAAATACACATTTGGTCTTAGTATTTTTACCTAAAAACTTTTTTCTCATAAACAAATGAATGATATTTTATGTCACAATCCTTTGCAAAATAATATAACTGATTAAATAATACTTTTCTTTCTTCGTAATTATAGAAATTGATTATTGCTTGGTCAATTGCTTAAACTCGGATATTAAATGTTTTAATTCTCCATTAACTATATTCATAATTTTATCTATATCAAGTCTCATAAGTAATCCTTCAACTTTTTTACCTTTAATATAAGTTTTATTCTTTTGTCTAAATAATGATTTAAGTTTATCATATCCTGTTTTGCCTGTTAACTTCGATGGTACTTGTATTCTTAACCATTTACATAAGCCTTCTAAATCATATAATAACCAATCTTCGATACTTCTTTTAGCAGCGACTCTAATTACTTTTTTAGCTCCTACTTTTTTAATTCTCTTTTCAACATTATCCCAGTTGATTGGAGGCTTTGAAGCATATTCAAAAATATCGGTATCATAACACATAGCAACAACGAATTCTTTATCAGCATTACTTTCTTTTAATCTTTTGAATTTCATTATTGAATCATTTTTAAATCCGCCAGCACCTCTTACATTTATTACACTTACTTCACATTCAAGCATACCATCAGGCATATTACGTCTTACAATTGGAATTATATAATCCTTATATAACTCTTCTTCCGTTTCTCCCTCTACAAAGATTACAATATATTTCGACATAATCTTAGTCCTCAATATAATCTTTTATCATATCAGAATCATCTGATAATAATGAGAATAAATAGTCTCCAACTAGCTCATCAACTTCAGCTGCATCCTTGCTTAAAACATTTGTTTTAACTCTTTTAAAGATTGCTCCACCTTCACCATCTGGTAAACCTGCATACACACTTTCGTTTGGTAAATAGCTTATTATATAAGGAGAATGGCTTGTGAATACTAATTTTGAATCATCTAACAATTGAGAAATAACTTGAATATATGAATTTAAAAGACTTGGATGAATTGAGTTTTCTGGCTCTTCTATTGCAATTAGAGCAACATTACTCATTTCAGCAAGTATTATTCTTGTCAATAATACAAGTATTCTTTTCGCTCCATCTGACATAGCTTCAAAATTTAATGGAGCAACTAAATTTTTATCTTTTAATGATAATACATAGATACTATCTGAAATCATAAGTGGTGAATCATCTGGTAATTTTGCATTACCAACATTCACTTTTAATTCTTCAACATTTAGTTCAATCACATTTGGAAATAAAGCCATAAATGTATTTTTAATTAACTCGTATCTGTTTATATCTATTTCTTTTAATTTGTATAATACTCTTGGTAGGTTATTTGACATAAACATTACATCGCCGATTCCCTTTATTATTACAGGGTCAGCATTATACATTGCTCTAGGATCTAATGTATCTTCCATATATAATGATAGGTCATTAAATTTCTTAATAATATCAACGAAATAAAGATTATCAAATGCTCTCAACTTATTTATACCTAATTCCATAGGTTCTAATTTCAACGCAGTAGAACATCTACCAGTTAAAGAGGCTTTATATAAGCAAGAATTATCTGTCCTCTTTAATACCATTTCATATTTTTGATATGGTTCGTTTTTCTTTATTTTTAAAACTTCTTTTTTTATTGAAACATCTTCTGGCTTATATCCCCATGTAGCTTCTAGAGAATATATTGTGCTATATGATGTTTCATTAAATGTAACATTAGTTTCAATTTCAAACTTAAAACTTTTTCCAAAATTTGATTTATTAAAAGGCATAACATTTTTTGCTTGTAACATTAATACTTTTTGATTAGGTGTCGCTTTAATAAATTGAACACCAAAATTTATTCCTTGCAAAAAATTTGATTTACCAAAATTATTAATAGATACAATAGATGTCATTCTACCAAATGTCATATCAACATTACTTAAATTTTTGAATCCATCTATTAGAACTCTTTGAATCTTCATTTTTATATCCTCCAATGTTATATAGTATATACATTATAATCTTTAAAGGTAAAAAACGCAACAAAAAATTGCGTTTGTTATAAAAAATATATAATTTTAAGCTTACTTTGTTTGACATACGCAAATTTCTAGGCTTTTTAATTGCGTTTTATTACATTTTTATCAATAATAAGTAAAGCATTTATTTCTAGAATGCCAAATTATTCTTTATTTAAATTATTTATTTCTCTTAGGAATAATAAGTAATCTTTTTATATGGTTTAATTCTTATTATTTAAATATTTAATAACTTCTTGATATAATGCATAAATCACTATTTTTAATAATATCATTATTAGTATTTGATAATAATTCTTTTACTAAAGAAACATTATATATTTTAATAAATTCATTATTACATTCATTTATAAATTTAGTTAGTTCAGATAATTCATTATCTTTTTTAAGTAATGATGATCCTAATAGAATAGTTATCTTATGCATAATATCTCCCATAGTATTTATTAATTTCATAAATCATGTATTTTCTATAATTATAACATGTATATTATTATAACAATAGCATTACTTATTACAATTAATAAACAAATAAGATATTTTTTAAAATATAAGTATAAACTTTTTGGGATATGACTATTAATGCAAAAGAAAACACCGCTGCAACGGTGTTTTCATAGTTAAGCAGAAAAGTATGCTATTTTAGTACTTTATCTTGTTTATTAAGTTACTTTAATTATTGGTGTACTTTATATCTATTTATTGATAGTTAGGATATCCTTCCAATCATGTTGACCCGTTGATAAATCTGATAGGGGAAAACCCATTTTCATTAAAACATCATCAACAGAAATCGTATGTAATGATACTGATAATTTGTTAATAACAACATTTATCCCATTAAAAAAATCAATAAAATCATTATTGTTTAATAAATATTTAAAGCAAATCACAACTGAAAATAAATCTTTTTTACCTAGCACAAAGTAATTTCCAGTAGTAGGATCAACACAAACATTAATTCCCATATTTGTATGAACTGGCATATCACTTAGTTGTTTATCAGTATCATTAATTTTATAGCAATACAATCTATTATTATGGGCACATACATTTCTAAACATATTAACCACAGATAACATTGAAATCAATTGATTTGGAGAAATGCCATAATAAAACGCTACTCTCCTTTTTAAAGAAGTTTTACAATTGG
>Ga0247611_10006912_pt1 | contig 14426 bp, 11 predicted proteins | sample 177DNAGHGhighgp2_FD_192422 | JGI IMG/M metagenome (GOLD analysis project Ga0247611, IMG submission 192422) | Sheep rumen microbial communities from Palmerston North, Manawatu-Wanganui, New Zealand - 1770 DNA GHGhigh gp2 | ecosystem: Host-associated > Mammals > Digestive system > Stomach > Rumen...
CATCGCGTACATCGCCCTGTTCAGCATGGCCTTCAGCGTGGTGTTCTGCATCGTCGCCGGCCTGATGGCCCTGGACTTCGTCCCGCGCAAGGCCACCGGCGCCGCCCTGGGCATCGTGGGCATTTCCAGCTACGCGGCCGCCGGCCTCCAGAGCATCGTCTCCGGCTTCCTCATCGAGGGCAACGCCGCGGACGGCGTTTACAACTTCGGCCCCGTATCCATCTTCTGGACCATCGCCTGCGTCATCGCCTTCGTCCTCCCCGTCATCGGGTGGAAGTATTTAAGGGTGAGGGAGTAATCCTTATTACACCAGGAACAGGAACGTTTGCATAATTGCCCGTTTTTTGCCACCTTTGTCAAGAACAGCAACCCATCACCCCATGAGAAAGATATTCATCGTCCTGTTCGCGGCCTCCCTGGCCCTTTCTTCCTGCGGCTCTGCCCGCCTCACGCCCGAAGAGCAGCAGGCCCGTGCAGCCAACGTGGCCCGTGCGGTGAACAATCTGGATATGGCCATCGGTATCACAGGCGTTCCCCACGGACCGTCCCGGATGCTCCAGATGAACAAGGAATACTACATTTATCTGGAAAACGGACATGTCACCACGCGGCTTCCTTTCTTCGGGAGGGTCCGCAGCGGAGGCATCAACGAACTGATGGGAGACGCCTCCATCGTCCTGGAAAACGTCCCGATGTACAACGTCACCGTCTCCCGGACCCACACGACAGAACACGGAGAATATGCCCTTTCCTTCCAGGCCAAACGGGATCTCCGGACCATCTACACCTTCTTCATCACCCTGTTCGACAACGGCCAGGCCGACATCCGGGTCTCCCTGTCCAACAATTCGGCCATGCTCTACTACGGTGAGATCGATTTCAATCCCCCGAAGAGATAACGCCCCCCTATCGCCCATGCAGAAGAAGCGCTACGTCATCCTGGACGCCCTCCGCGGATTCGCCATCCTGGGCATCATCCTGGCGAACTTTCCGGAGTTCTCCCTGTGGACTTTCTCGGATCCGGCAACCTGGACCCGGACGGATACCGTCACCCGGGCCGTCCAGACCTTTCTCGTGGACGGGAAGTTCTATACGCTGTTCTCCCTCCTGTTCGGCATGGGATTCAGCATCCAACTGGCCAACGCCGAGGGAAAGCTGCGGACTTTCTACCGGCGGATGACCGTACTTCTTTGCATCGGCCTGATCCATCTTTTCTTCCTCTGGAGCGGGGACATCCTGGCGCTGTATGCCGTGTGCGGGATGCTGCTGCCCCTTTTCCGCAAGTTTCCGACCCGGAAACTGCTGCTGGTTGCCGGTGTGCTTTTCCTCGTCCCGGTGCTGCTGGACGCCATTATCGGGACACGTCTCGCGGACCCGCTGGAGCGGGAGCAGTGGCGCCTGTGCGGCCTCTACGGCATCACGGAGGCCAACTTCGGCACCTGGCTCTCCGATGCCCGAAGTTACCGCGAAGTCCTGCAGTTCCTGCACATGGGATCCGTGGAGCGGATGTGGGAATTCGTGTCCGGCCATCGCCTCTTCAAGGTCCTCGGCCTTTTCATCATCGGCTTCGCCGTGGGCCGGGAACGGATTTATGCCGATATCGACGGCCACAGACCCCTGCTGAAAAAGATCCTCGCCTGGGGCTTCGGCCTGGGCGTCCCCTTCGGTATCCTCTATACCTGGAGTGCCCTGCATGGGCATCCCTGGGGACGGGTTGCCCATGACCTCCTGTACCTGGTGAGCGTCTATCCGATGGGCTTCGGCTATGCCGCCGGATTCGCTCTCCTGTTCTCCCGGAGCGAGAAAGCCTCCGGATGGAAGCTGCTGTCCAGTCCGGGGCGGATGGCCTGCACGAACTACCTGGGGCAGTCCGTCATCGGCATTCTCCTGTTCTACGGCATCGGCCTGGGCCTCGGAAACCGGGTCGGCCTGCTGGGGACGGAATGCATCGCCCTGGGCGTGTATGCCTTCCAGATCCTGCTGAGCAGCCTCTGGATGCGGGCGTTCGCCTTCGGCCCGGTCGAATGGGTTTGGCGGATGCTCACCTACGGAAAATGGCTTCCGCTGCGGTAAGAAGAAGGAAACGTTTCATGACAAGCGATTGTAACACACAAAGATAACACTTTCTGCAGAATTATTCCACGCTCCGGAACGGCTTCAGGACCAGCCGGCCCCGGTCCGGGAAAAGCTGAAGGACCGCGCCGTCATCCTGTCCGCGCAAGTCATCGGCCCGGCCCTGCATGATTTTCATTCCGTAGTCCATTCCCTGATGGCGGGCCAGGACGGTGTCCGAGGTAATCTGCGTGAAAGGAAGCGGGGCGTCCGGGGCGGTTGAAAGGACGAGGCACCAGTCACCGACCGCCCCCTTTGAGACGACGGAGAGACCGTCTTCGGTAAAGGAGAAGACAAAGCGTCCCTTCCCGTTATCAGAGAGCCAGATGACCTCCTGCCCTTTTTCGTTATCCATCGGAACGAATTGAAGGTCACCGCCTTTAAATGCGGGCGCTTCCAGACGGAGTCCGGCCATCCTCTCCGCCGTACTCCAGAGGCAGCCATCGACCAGCGGGAGGGTCTCGTAATGGAAGACCGGAAGCGTGTCGGGATGGTCCAGATACTCGGAGCGCAGTCGCTCGTCAAAGACGTGCAGGTCCCTGATTTTCAGGGACGTGCCTTCCCACAGGAGGTTGGCGCGGTAGTTCCGGCTATTGAACCAGTAGGTCTTCCTTCCGCCTTCCTGCGCATCCTCCGTGGTGACAACGGAGGTAGGCGGGGTCAGGGAATAGCGCTCCTTGAACCAACGGCCGGTTTCCGAAAGGGTTTCGACACGGACCTTCCCTTCCTTCTGCAGCCGGGCGACCTGTTCCGTCTGATAGACAAACCCCTTCTTCATCAACCTCCAGGTGAAAGAGTTCTCCTGGCCCACCTGGACATAGTTGAACCCGAGATGCGGCTCTCCGGTGAACATCCGGAAGAACCAGTCCACCCACTGCGGCGACCCGCCGCCCAGTTCATAGACCGGCTCCAGGGTGACGACGCTTTGGACAGCCCCGCCCACGCCGGCTTCATACTGGTAGATCGGGTCGCTCCCCAGCATCCGGAAGACGGGCAGGTCGATGCCGCCCTCAGCGGTCTGCGCGGGCATGTAGGCGTTCTGCCGGCTGGGATAATAACCGCCGTTCCAATAGCCGCCCCAGAGGGTATATCCGTCCGTCCCCACCTGGTCCCGGCAGTCGCAGGAGGCTTCGATGCCGTACCTGTCACGCAGGTAGGCCAGCGTCCCGGCCTCGATGAACCAGGAGCCGACGGATTTCGGCCAGCATCCGAAGATCTCCTTGAACTTGTCCATATAGACATCGACAAGGTGCTCCCGTTCCGCCTGGCTGTAGCCGACCGAAAAACCCACGTTCGCATGCCAGTCCCAGGGATAGCGTCCCCGCCAGTCATAGCCGGCGGCCTCGACATGGGGCTGCGTGATTTCCCACCAGGCACCGACTTCGCACCCGCGCTCCAGCTCTTCCTTCATCAAGGCCTGGTAGGACGGGTCGATCAGGGCGTCGTACTGCAGCAGGTATGTACCCGTAAGTCCTTTACTCCGAAGGTCTTCCGCCTGGGAAAGGACCGTCTCGTACAAGACTTTTTCGGTTATCTCGTCGTCACGGGGCTCCGTATAGCGGATGAAATTGATGATGTTGACAATGCGCGGACTATCCTGGGCAGTCCTGTCCGCCGCCTGGCAGCCCGTCAAAAGGGCGGCGAGGGTGACAACGGAGAAAAACCGATAGATACCCATATAATAGAAACTGTTTATTATTCGTCAGGCTGCTGCCCGTCATGGGCCTTCCACATGCAGGGCGTAATCCTCATGTCCGTAAAGACCGCCGTGAAGGAAGACTCTTCCGGAGAGCAGGCATAGATGCCGAAAGAGATCTCTCCCGCACCGGCATGCATGTGACAGATACGCATCTGGCTGAAGTTGACACCGTCCCGGGAACATTCGATGCAATAATCATCCGCCCGGCGGGAAAAACGGTACCACATGGTTTTCACATCGGCGGGGATGGCCGTGGTGGCCCAGTCCGAATAGCCGTTGTTGGTAGCAACGCTCCCAAGGTGCTGGAAATCAGCATTCTCGTACTCGACCGACCCCTTGAGCCAGTTGTCGCTGTCCAGGTACATCACGACGCCGCACTGGTCAAAGCGGTGATGGCTCTGCGTGAAATCCGTCTTCACGACGAAACTGAAATACTGCTCGCGGGTCTTCATCTGGAAGACGGGGGCGTTGTCATTCCGGAAATGGTAATAGGTCCTTTGCCAGAGGTCGGTATGGGGAGCCGTCGTCACGGATACCGTGTCTCCCAGAATCTTGAAGGATGCGGCATCCCTCGTCCACTGAAGGTGGTCAAGGTTGATATGACCGTCGGCGGAAAGCGCCTCCTGGACGGCGTCCGTAAACTCCTCGGACGCTACGGGAGCGGAATTGCTTCCGCAGGATACTGTCATGACCGCCAGCACTGAAAGGGCGGAGAGGGAAAGGAACTTTTTCATAATCAGGCTAAACAGATAAATTCAACGGGGGGGGGGAGTGACCTCCACTCTTCCGAAGGTCAAAATTAAGCAATTGCAGGCAATAATCCAAAGTGGACAAAAGATTGCAATCGTCTCGGAAGCTATTCCAGCGGCCAGTCCGAAGAACCGGATGGAAGCTCCCTTTCGCCGAAATCACAGACAGCGCGGGAGACGGATCGGACGGACACGAAGCCGATACCGCCCTCCACATTGTCGGGAAGGACACTGTCCTCAGACAACAGGCCATCCACAAAGGGGACTCCGGTCAGGGAGAAATACCGCATTTCAAGCATCCGGCTGTTCAGGAAATCCTCCCGGGAAAGGCTTTGCAGGTCGAACAGGGCCGCGATGGCCCGCCGGTACGTACACAGGGAATAGGTGGCCAGATTATTGATTTTAAAATACTCTGCACCATTGACATCCAGGGTGAGCGTGACCGACCCGTCTTCAAACAGCTCATCCGTAAACATATTGTACCGGTTGGCCTGGTAATCGGGGTTCCTTTCATCCACCGTCCGGCCATCCGGATTCAGGAACGAATCCTTCGTATTGTCCACCGGAATGGTCACCGTCTTGTCCACGATCCGGTACCAGCCTCCTTCTTCCGTCCAATACGGCAGGTAATGGGCATGTCCCTCCGGATAATGCTCGTCCACAACCTGCCGGCCCAGCGTCGCCAGCCGGTACCAGTTCCGCTGCCCGGGAAGGTCGTCCACCCGAATCCGGAACCGGAAGAGGGTCATATCATAGCCGCCTCCGTCCTTCATCGGAATCTTTTCCACGGAGACTTCCGGGACCGGAGGAGCATCCGGGGCCTTTACGCGTGCCTCCGCACAACCCGCAGGTCCAGTCGCCTCAATCCGCACGGAATCTCCCGGCTGGATGTCCGCCCGGAAGCGGTAGGAGCGCCAGGGCATCTCATTCTTCCACCGGTCGACGTCCGTTTCGCTGTCCGAAGTAACGGCGACGCATTCCCCATTGACATAGCAGGCAATGGTCAGATCGGCAGCGGAGGCAAGGGAATCATGCAGGCTGTAGGCGGCATGGACGGTATGAAGGGTGTCTGTCGTCAGAAGTCGTGCCTGCAAGGCGATCTCCCGTTCCGGTCCTGCCGGGTCCGGAAACAGCGCCGACTCGCAGGACAGCGGCAGAAAGCAGGCAATAACAAGATATATCTTTTTCATTTTCAAAATGTTCTGGTATAGCTGACGGAGGGAAGGACAGAGAAGACCGAGCGTTTTATCGCATATATCCGGCCTTCGGGAATCTCTTCATGATCCAGGCTCGACCGGGTAGTCCCGTCCGGAAGGGAGCGCGTCCACCGGCGATTCTCATCATAGTTCATGAAATCCGGATTCCGGGCGGCGTACAGGTTATAGACGCCTATGTTCCAGACCCTTTCGCCCCGTGCCTTTTTCTTCCGGAAATTCACGCTCACATCCAGCCGGTGCGTCGGAGGTACCGTCCAGTTGTTGCGGGAAGGGATATACAACTGCTCCTGTAGGCCGTCCTCGCCCATGGCGAAGGAATGCCGCGTGGGCAGGGTCATCCGGTCCCCGGTGGCGAACTGCCAGGTGGCGGAGAAGTCGATCCGGTCGCTGAGGAGAAAATCGGCATAGAGGGAGATCTTGTGACGCCGGTCATTGACATAGGGAAACCAGCGGCCGTCGTTGACACTCCCGTCCGGGACACGGCGCTCGCTCCGGGACAAGGTGTAAGAAAGCCAGCCCGTGAGACGGCCCGCCGTCTTCTCCAGCAACCATTCGGTCCCATAGGCCCGGCCGATGCCGGTCGCGATGGTTTTCTCCCACTGGTCCGCCCCCGAGAACACCAGGCGGTTGTTCCTGAATTCCAGGACGTTCCTCAGGTCCTTGTAATAGGCTTCCGCCGACAGGCTCCAGCCGGGGATGCCGGTATAATATACGCCCATCGACCATTGGTCCGATTCCTGGGGCGGGATCCGGTCCGTCACCGGAACCCAGATGTCCGTGGGAAGGTTCACACGGGCAAAGGGAAGACGGTGGACATACTGGGCCATCCGGGAATAACCGGCCTTGAGCGTCCAGGCATCGGTGACGGACCAACGTGCCGACAGCCGCGGCTGAAGGGACGGGTAAGACTTCCCGCTGGCGGAAAACAGGGCGAAGTGGAGGCCCGGATTGAAAGAAACCCGGCCCAGGGAAATCTCATCCTCCCAATAGGCGGAAGCTTCCCACCCGGGCATATAGGTCCCGTCCGAGCGATGCAAAAGCGTGTCACGGACAACCTTTCCTTCCGCCTCCTCACGCATCGACAGCGAGATTCCGTCGGGGATGAAGACATGACGTGTCACGCCTGCCCCGAAACGGATGGTCTGGGCGGGCGAAGGGGTGAATTCGAAATCGGTCCGGAGTGTCGCATCGCCGATGGTCGAGAAATACCGGAATTCATTCCGGGTGAGGGTCCGGTAACCGTCGTCATCGACCTTCTCTTCCTGTCCCGCGAGCATGTTGGAACGGTAGCTGCTCCAGGAAAGGGTCGTGTTGGAGAAGAGCCTGCCGCCGAAGACATGGTTCCATCTCAACCCGGCCACCGTATTGCCCCAGCGCAGCCGGAACAGTTTCCGGGTGTCCGTGTACCGGTCGTATGCGGCGTAATCCTCATCATAGTAGTGGTCGAAGGCATATTCCTGACCATCCGTCCGGAAGTGGTCTTTCCCCCGATAGAAATCCGCAAATACGCGGTCCCTGGGCCCGAAACGGTGGGATACCTTCGCATGGACATCATAGAAGTAATAGTTGGCCGGGAGACCCAGGGGGCGGCCGACGAGTTCCACCAAGCCCGTATGCAATACACGTCCGGTCAGGGAGAAAGTGGTGCTCGGGCCGATGGGACCTTCTACATGGGCCTTTTCCGTCAGAAGGCCGACGGTAACGCTCCCGTGGATCCCTTCCGCATTGCCGTCGTTCATCCGGACATCCACGATGCTGGAGGTCCGTCCGCCATAGCGGGCCGGGAAGGAACTCTTGTACAAGGTCACCTTTTTCACGGCATCCGGGGCGAAGACGGAAAACAGGCCCAGCAAGTGCTCCCCGTTATAAAGCGGGATACCGTCCATCATCACCAGGTTCTCGTCCGGTCCGCCACCCCGCACATAGAGGCCCGATGATCCTGACGAGCCGGACTGCACGCCGGGAAGCAGCTGGAGGGACTTGAGCACGTCCGCCTCTCCCAGGAGCATCGGCGCCCGCCGGATGACCGACTGGGGAATCTCCAGCGCGCCGAGGCTGGTGGAACCAATGCCGGTATCTTTCCATCCGGTCACTTCGGCTGCCCGGATCCGGGCATCCGGCACGAGGGCGATCTCCAGCGTCCGGTCCTTTTCCAGATGGATGCGCAGCGTTTTCCGGCCGTAGCCGATATAGGAGACCGAAAGGTCGATGTCCCCTTCCGGGACCGTCAGCGAGTAAAAGCCGTAACTGTTGGTGACCGTACCGGTCTCTCCGGAGAAGACCCCGGCCCCGATCAGCGTCTCGCCGGAAGAGGCATCCGTCACGTGGCCGCTGATGGTAAATTTCCGTACTTTCCTGAGTACCACGTGGTTCCCTTTGACTTCATACCGGATATCCCGTCCGGCAAACAGTTGCTCCAGGCTTTCTTCCAGGGTTGTTCCGGCCGGAGCGTCCGCCCGTACGTCCAGCGGTAAGGCCGCATCGTACACGAACCGGATTCCGTATCTTTCTTCCAGCGCGGTCATTTCGCGCTTCAGGGTAGTCTGCGCCCACAAAGCGGCTCCCGCGAGCAGCAGGAGCGCCGTCAACACCACTCTTCTCATCGTTTCTTCTTTTCTTTGGTGGACACGCAGTGGTAGCGAAGCGTTTCCCTTCCCTCTACCGATTCGCCGGTGCGCTCGTCCCGGAAGGATGTTGTCCCGGCGACAAGGAAGTCCCCGTCCGGCTCCCAAGACACAGTGATGTCCCGGATCGCACATTCTTCGTTGTCAACACCCCAATGGCTGCTCTCTTCCTGGTAAGCAGGGACCTGCAAATCCAGTGTGCCATCCTCAAATACTTGCATTTCCCCGGAAATCACGTGCAGGGAGTAATAAGACATGGATTCGACGCCCGGCGTATAATCCCCGTGGAAGAACGGGAAACCCATGCTTTGGGGGTGCCTGCACGAATAGATCGGGCGAAGCGTCCATTCTATGATCTGATTCTCGGGGACCGACAGTCCCAGATGCTCGCCGGCAAGGCATTCTTCCCACAGAGATTCCGATGCGACTCCGTCACCGTCCAGGTCCACGGGTTCGCCCGACCAGTCCATCGCCACCAGCCGATATACGCCGCACACGCGGTCGGCTGTCGCATAGGCCGCATCCGTCATCGGCTTCACATACTTCTCCTTCCCGCAGCCGGCGGCGGCCATCAGAAGAAGAAAGGAAAGTATCGTTTTACTGAAACCTCTCATTGTTTAAATCGTTTTTGGTCCATACGACACTATGACGTTACTCCCCGCGAAAAGTACCATCCGAAAAATGAAATTTTCCCCGGTCGCACGCAAAACGGCCGCAAAGATACGAAGAAACAGCGAATTGCCCCCGGGGGTCATCTGAAACGGCAAAGGTCCACGGCCTGCCCCCCCCGCCGGACGGGACGCATTGGCCTGGGGCCCACGGCCTGCCCCCCCCCCGCCGGACGGGACGCATTTGCGGCAAAAGCGCCTCCTGCACCAGTCCAGATGCCGACGCGTCCGGAAAAACGCCCAATTCCGCCTCAACTCCTGCCGCGTCGGCACGCAGAATGCCCTCCAGGCCCGATCTGCCGCAAATGCGGAATAACCTACCGGCGCCGGCACTGGCAAATCGGGTTGGGCAACCTTTTTCCAGCACGACACAAGATAATCATGAAATAACAAGTACCGCCATCCCTATGAACTCCTTGGCCGACCAAAACCTCTGGCACAACAGGCTGGATTACATCCCGAGAATATCAAAACGGCCATAAGGGAAATGGCCAACGACTGAAAATACCTCAAAATAATACGCAAGAACCATTTATCTTCCCCAAACGGCCTATTGCCTGAGTGGATGAAAACCACCATTACGGCAAGGGGGAAACGGAGTCTTTTGATAAGTATGGAATCAGTGTATGACATACCAGCAACTTGTCGATAGCCAATTCCTTAGATACGGAATCCTGTCCAGGCCCAACCTTAATCTCATAGGGCAGAGCCCGAACTTGGCTTTATAGTGAGGATTGACGAGCCAGAGAGTCCGGTCCAGGACATCGTTACCCGTTATCCGGCAAAGGCTTTCAAATGTCTCCACAGTCATCCGTGAGCGTCGTATGTTCATCAACTCTTCTATGTGTTGCTCCGGTTCCTTGAACATGCGGAGGATTCCCCGATATACCGGCATCGGCAGTAGATGGATCCACGGGAGAACCCGGACTCCCTTCCGGACGCAGGTCTGCTGGTGGCCGCCGAACGGCATCTGCCAGGCAGGAAAGGCCAAGAATGAAACGCCCTTGGGAGCCAGGAATGTATGAATCCGTTCCAGAAAACGTCCCTTGTCTTCCGGCGCAATATGCTCTATCACATCGTGGACAAGTATTACGTCAAATGCTTTGTCCTGTTTGGGAAAGTCAAAGAAATCCGCACAGAAGAAACTACCTTCAGCGACATTCATCCGGAAATAGTGCGATGCCGGTTTCTGCGAGGTGAATCTGTCCGGCGGAGTCTATGAAGCGCACGGTGAAGACTTTTCCTTCAAGTCGTTTTGCCTGCCAGTCCATTCCGCCGGCAGTATCCATCTTCACGACTCTGACTTTGAATCCGCGCTTAATCATAGCCGGCCCTCCTTCATGACGTTGTTACGCATGGGATGCGTACAGATGCAATGCACTCCACGCCCATTTCCTTGTACGCATCTCGCATCACACCCCTTTGAAAGCCCCTTTCGCGGGAGATGCGTACAAAAAAACGCCACGGGACAAACCATCCCGTGTTCACATCAGATGCGTACACGACTGCGCCGGAAGACAGGGCTGCACGGGACTATCGCCGGGGCCCATACGAAGCGTGGGCACATGAGGTCTGCGGGAAAGGTTTCAATAAGTCGCTGATAATCCATTCGTTGTAAGATAGCACGCCGCAACCCTCGGCATTATTCCAGAGGCCCGCGGGAGACTTCCCCATAAGTAACTATTAATCAAGAGCTTCCATCAAGTCTCCCCGCAGACCCAGCCCCCATACACAAAAAACCGGCCTCAGAATCACTCTGAAGCCGATTTCGGTGCGGTAGGTGAGAGAATAACCTGCGTTCACAAGTCGTTTATAATCAATTATCCATGGCACAAGAAGATGAAGTTGGGTGTAAAATAGGAGAAAAATTAGATGTCATTCAACGGCTATGGGAAGATGAATTCTGATGAAGTCGGGATTTATCTTCAATTGAAAACAGATGCAATCTTAACCGCCGTCCCATTGCTGTATATTGCGCCACCACCTTCCCGTCACGATACACAGCAAATCCCCGTCGTCCGCTCCTTAGGGTAATGCCGCCGAAGTAACAACCAGGCTCTCGCCCCGCTTTCTTGGCACGGCGGAGCGCTTCTTCCATGTTTGGGCAGTAGTAGGTTGTCATATCGGCGATAAAGGTAGGCCGTCGATGTGCTAAGGTGAGGTACAGATGAGGTGGTTGTTTGTGTTTTCGGTGTAGAATATCTAAATTAGCCGATTAGAACCACTGAAAACCATGGACATCAAGATTCAACACTCTCTGGATAAATATCAGGCTCCGGCCATGAGGGTTATAGACACTCGGCTGGAGGCATCATTCCTCCAGTCCAACCTCGAACCCATTGATGGCGGGGATGATCCGGATATTGATTGGTAAATAACACGAAACAGATATGAGACGTTTTTTTGCATACGGCTTGACAATCGTACTTCTTGCCGCTTGTTCCACCCAGGAGAAGGATTTCCAGACTCCGAAACAAGAGGATGTGATCTATTACGCTTCCTTTGAGCAACCCGCCGAAGATGGGACGAGGGTTTATGCCAATGAGGATCTTCTCCTTCGCTGGACTGCCGATGACCGAGTGAGCATCTTCGGCAAGAACACGTACAATCAGCAATATAAGTTCCTCGGAGAGACTGGTGATAATTCCGGCGGTTTCAGCAAGGTCGATGGTGCTGAATACGTAACTGGCAATCCCATCTCTCATACGGTTTCAGTCTATCCGTACCAGGCATCGACCAAGATTACGGAGGATGAAGTTCTCACGGTCACCCTTCCGGCAGAGCAACACTATTCCGAAAACACCTTCGGCCTTGGTGCCAATACGATGGTTTCTATTTCGGAAGATAATTTCCTCCAGTACAAGAATGTCGGCGGCTACCTAATGCTTAAACTGTATGGGAAAGGCGTTACTGTGTCATCCATCACTTTGAAAGGCAATAATGGAGAGAAACTGTCGGGCAAAGCAACCGTGACGATGACGCTGGATGGAGTTCCGACTGTGGTGATGGCTGAAAATACTACTGAAGAAATAACCCTCACGTGCGCCACACCGGTACAACTTGGAGTAACTGCCGAGGAAAGTACGCAGTTCTGGTTCGTCGTTCCGCCGGTGTCTTTCAGCAAGGGTTTTACGGTCACAGTCTCCGGGAATGGGGGCGTGTTTGAAAAATCCACGGATAAGACCCAGACTATCGAGAGAAATAAACTGTACAAGATGGCCCCGATAGAGGTAGAAGGTCCACAACCAAATAACGTCCTTCTCTATACTAGTGCTGACGGACACGTAATAGAGCCATATGATGAAAGCGTTTTTGGTGCCCATATTATCTCAAATACATATGATGAAAGAGGAGGTGTTATAACTTTTGATAGCGATGTGACGAATATAGGAGATAATGCTTTCTTTACATGCTCAACTCTTTGTAGTATTTCATTGCCAAACAGTATTACGAGTATAGGTGCGTATGCCTTTGCTTCTTGTTCCTCTCTAGAGAGAATCGATTTCTCCAAGAGTATTACGACGATTCTACACTTTGCGTTTGAACATTGTATAAGCCTAGTAGATGTTGTTCTCCCTGATAGTGTGTCCTTTATTGCTCCAAATGCCTTTACAAACTGTTCGGGGCTGACAAGCATTATTATTCCCAATGGCGTTGAGAGAATAAGCAGTAGTACTTTTGCAGGATGCACAAGTCTAACGATAATTGAACTACCAAATAGCATAACCCGAATTGAAGATAATGCTTTTCAAGATTGTTCCAGTTTGACAAGTCTATCAATACCTGATAGTGTAACTAGTATTGGCGCTTATGCTTTTTATAACTGCAGGAGCCTTATCAGTGTTGTTCTTCCTAACAAGATAGAGACGATAGAACCTTTCACTTTCAATAAATGTAGTGGGCTTATTAGTGTTACGATTCCTCAAAGTGTAAGGACTATCAGAGAGTATTCCTTCCGTTATTGCAGTGGTTTGTCTAGCATCATTCTTTTAGCAACGGCTCCGCCTGAATTATGGGCTGATGTTTTTGATTCTACTGGTACATATCCTTTCTATGTTCCATCAGAGAGCTTAAGTGTTTATAAGACAACTACGGGATGGAGAAATTATTCCGACCGAATCTATGCCATCAGTACTCCCGTAGCCGTTGACCTGGGCCTTCCTTCGGGACTCAAGTGGGCGTCTTTCAACCTGGGCGCAACAAAGCCTGAAGAATACGGGGATTACTATGCTTGGGGTGAGACTGAGCCTTATTATGAAAGCTTAGAACCGTTAACCTGGAAGGAAGGGAAAGAAGCCGGATATCACTGGCCGTCTTACAAGTGGTGCAATGGGGAAGCAAACAAGTTGACCAAGTATTGCCCGGCCAATATGGCGTCATATTGGGATGGTGCCGGAATTCCCGATGGCAAAACCGTTCTCGATCCGGAAGATGATGCTGCTTATGTAAATCTTGGAGGAAATTGGAGGATGCCGACAGATGTCGAATGGACGGAACTGAGGGAGAATTGCACCTGCTCCTGGACGACGCAGAATGGAGTCGATGGATATCTGGTAACCGGCCCTAACGGCAACAGTATCTTCTTTCCTGCCACAGGCTTCCGGCTCACTACCTATCTCATCAATGCCGGTTCCAGCGGCTTCTACTGGTCTTCATCCCTTTGTACGGTCGACCCGAGCCTCGCCAGGGACGTCGACTTCTATTCCGGCAGTGTCAGCATGTACAGCTACGGCCGCTACAACGGGCAGTCTGTCCGTCCCGTCACAGAATAAAAAAAACAGAACCCGCGCTGGACGGCGCGGGTTCTTCTCTTACTTCACAATCTCATATTCATCGACACCCGGAATCAGCGCAATTCCGGTTTCTTCGAGGTGAATCTGGCCGGCGGAGTCTATGAAGCGCACGGTGAAGACTTTTCCTTCGAGCCGCTTCGCCTGTCAGTCCATTCCGCCGGCAGTGTCCATCTTCACGACGCTGACTTTGGAACCACGCTTAATCATAGCCGGTCCTCCTGATTTATGATTTCGTGTTTCCGGGCGACGATTTCGTACTGGACGCGGTCGTTTCCGTTGGCATCCACGTACCGGTTGCATTTGAGACGGCCGTGGACGTGGACAATAGAGCCACGGGTGATCGAGTCGAGGTTGCAGATTCCCTGTCCGGAAAATGAAAGGGTCAGGCAACCTTTTCAAGGATCTCAACCATTTCACGCGGCGTGATGACGAACGGCTTCCGGGGAAAATGCCTCGTGTTTCCCGTAACCAAGTACGCATCCTCCTTGCTCATCTTGACCTCATAGAAAACGATGTCCTTGGGGTCGGAGAAGGTTTCGTCAGCGACCTTGGTACGGTCGAGGT
>Ga0247611_10006913_pt1 | contig 14426 bp, 4 predicted proteins | sample 177DNAGHGhighgp2_FD_192422 | JGI IMG/M metagenome (GOLD analysis project Ga0247611, IMG submission 192422) | Sheep rumen microbial communities from Palmerston North, Manawatu-Wanganui, New Zealand - 1770 DNA GHGhigh gp2 | ecosystem: Host-associated > Mammals > Digestive system > Stomach > Rumen ...
TAGAATATGAAGATGAACAACCTCGTTATTTTGATCCAGAAAATAAAAAAACATTAGTAAATAATTAATTTTATTTGCAATTTTTGTATACTTTACTATACTGAAACCATGTGTTTTAGTATAGTTTTTTTATAAATCATGCTCAACGAGAAACAGCTTCTAGACAAATATTGAGACATTATCAAGGAAGAAATAAATGTAAAGGATGTGGACATTTATCAGTCAGATAAACCAATTACTAAAATATACAAACCTCTATGAGGTCAACTTTCTGCTAAATTTGGAAAAGATACATGACAGATTATTGCAAACTGAAAACAAGGAAATGTTCGTGAAGTGGATGGTGGAATCGAAGTTTTCGATAACGCATGACATACTTGGAAATTGGAAGAATCTGATTACGAAGTCGTTTATGAATGATTAGATGGAACTGATACTACAGTAGAATGAAATACAATCGTAAAATTAGACCTAGAAATTACAGATGAACTCAAAAGAGAATGAACAGCTCGTGAAATTTCCAGATTTCTCAATCAGATGAGAAAGGATGCTGATTTTTCAGTAGATGCTAGAGTAAATATGCATTATTCCTCTGACAGTGAAGACATGAAAAATATCGTTAAAGAATTTGCAGAATTTCTAAAAGAAGAAGCATTAATTATCGATATTTCAGAAGGTAATTGTGACTCAGATACACACTCAGATACATTTGAAAGTGAAAATGGAAATATAAAATTTTGATTAACTGTTGCATAAAAATTAGTGAAATAAAAAAAGCCGCAGGATAAATACTTCCCGCGGTTTTTCTAAAAAGGTTAAATTCCGATATCCAGTTTGAGTTTTGGATTTTGGATATTAATGATATCCCTTGGATAATCTCTGATTTTGAAATCATTGAGCTTGAACTCATTGAGATTCCTACAGTCGTTCATAATCTCCAGATAGGGATTAGCCGGAACAGATTCACGGCTCAACATCTCTTTCACAGCATCCACATGGCGGTCATATATTTGACAGTTCACCAATGTGCAGGTGAATGTACCAACCTTGAAGCCACAAATCTGAGCAAGCATCATTAGTAGAGCGATATACTGAACCTGATTGATAGCACCAGCCATTACATAGTCGGAGCTACGCAGAAGAAGAAATCCATCGAGATAAGTGTCATCTCCGTCGTATCTCACGTTGTATTCACTAAAGAGTGCACAAGGTTTGAGTCCATGCTTCTTCTCAAAATCACCATACTGATACAGATCGATGATGTGACGGCGACTGTCCGGATCGTTCTTGAGATTCTTGATAAGATTATCAATAATTTGGTGATCTTTTACTGTTTTGCCGTAACATTGACCGATAGTACCATCGCCAATGTCCCACTCATCCCACCAGGTTACACCATATTCAGCCAGCTTTTTGAGGTAGGTGGATTGATCTTTGTAAATCCAGAGGATTTCTCCGATTGCACTTTTGACCGCAATATTTCGCAGTGATATCAGAGGAAAATCTCCATTGTTCAAATTAAATACCTGCATCACATGATTTACAGAGTAGGTGTGAGCGGGTGTTCCATCAGAGTACTTTGGACGAGGATCCTTATCAAAAGAACCATAATCCAGAATGTTCCTACAGATGAACTTAAAGCTTTCATCTGCACGTTCAGTTGCTGTTTCTTGATTAGCTTCAAAAACAACATTTCTTGGAGAACCAATAACTGTAATCATAAACTTGAAAATTTTATTGTTGTTTGACAATTAATTTTTTGTTTTAATAAGGTAATTTATACTATAGTTAATATATAAAAAAAGTCAACCTGATTTTAGCATGAAATCGTTCAAATTTTTGCAAAATTTTAAATTTAGAGATATAATTAAGAGCCGAGAATTTACACAAATAATAAATCGAAAGAAATGAGAAAAGTTATTAATGTAATTACATTGATAATCATGTTGGGTGTAAATATCATGAACCCATTTGCCTATGTTTCATCATCGGATATTTTTGAAGAAAATCAAAATTTGGATGAGGTAATGCAAGAGAATGGAGATTTTGATGATGAAGAAAATATTGAAGATAGTGAAACTGAAGAGGATAGTGAAACTGAAGAAAAAACTGAAGATTTAGAAGAACAAGAAGAAGAAAATACAGAGAATGATGAAATTTCTAATGAGGAAGATGAAGGAGATAATGAGAAAGATGAAGAAATTGAAAAGGAAAATAAAGAAGAACAAGAAGAAAACATAGATAAGACAGAAAATACTACTGAAAACCAAGATGAAGAAAATATTGATAAAATAGAGGAAGATAGTGGAGAACAAGAAAATTCAGAGAAACAAACAGAAAATAACGGATCAGCAATTGATTTATTGAAAGATGTAGTTGAAGGTAGTTGAAATATTTTAACATGAGAAATTGAAACTTTATCATGAGATATTGTAGAGTTTACAGGGGAAGTAGAAGAACTTACATGAAAAGAGTTAGAACTTTCAATAGCACGAGAAACTCTAAATATAGATCAAATTATATGAACAGAAAATACTAAATGAGTAACAGTAAATGTGGAGGCACAACCATGAACTTTCCCACAGTGAACAGAACTTAGAATTAAGCCAATTACACTAAAAAAAGAATTGAATGAGATAAAAGATAAAATTTCAGATAAGGATGAAAATATATCAGAGGAATCATTAGTAGCATTCGACATTTCATTCATATACGTTTTAAGTGGATGAGAAGAAGTAGAATTGCAGCCAAAGAATATAGACTGAGTAAAAGTAGTATTTAATTATGAAAATAATGAAAAACTATCAGAAGCAGATGTGAATGATGAACAAGAGATAAAAGTGTTTCATATCGATGATAAAGATGAAAATGGAGAAAAAGTGGCACAATGAGAAGAAATAGTAAAAGATGTAACCAATAGAGTAGAAAGTGAAGAAGCATGAATAACGGTAGCGAATGCAGAAACTTTCTCAGTATATGCAGTAGTGAAGACATCAGGAGATTGATTAAGAGTAACTTATAACCTTAACTGATGATATTGGATAGAAGATCATACTACAAGTCCAAAAACTGTAATATATACAGGGACAAAAACGACTATGCTTTATAGAACACCAAGTAATACATGATATATGTTTATGTGATGGTTTTATGATCAAGAGTGAACAACTAGGCGAGAAGACTGAGTTATTGTAGATGGTATGGATGTATATGCGAAATGGCAAGAATTTTGAGATTTGGATATATATATTAAAAAGAATGATAGTACTACTCCATCTCATTACACTTTCATGGATAGAAATATGTGAGCTACAGATGTATATAATAAGGTTTATAATGATTCCACTAGAACTAATTATGCTTCTTATGGGTATTATTATCAATTTTGAAATAATTATGGGTTCCCATCATATTTGGAGAATAATTGAACTATAAGTAATCAAAAAGGGTGAAAAGAAAATATATCATCATATTCATGGGATAAGCCATATTCAAGTCCAACTTTTGCATGAGTTGGACAAATAGATTGGATTAGCTCGAATAGTGCAAGTATTTGGTGATGAAATCAAGATGATGTTTCACGTAGACAATGACCATGTCCAGATTGATACCATGTTCCAACTCAAACTGAGCGAACAACTGTTGTAAATGCATGGAATAATTGAAATTCTAGGGGAAATACATTTTTTCATGAAGATTTTTTATTACCAGCTGCATCTTATCGTTCAAGATGATCAAGCAACGTTGTTGTAGGTGATTTTAAACATCATCGTTATTTAACATCGACAGCATCAAATAATAGTGCGTATCTTTTAAAGCTAGAAAATAATAGTACAATAAAAACTAATGAAACAGATAAATCAGCAAATGGTTTCTCTCTACGTTGTTTCAAAAATGTAGAAAATGATTGATTAAATATAGATTTGAATTGATGAGAAAAAGCTATTATTTCTATTGTATCTTGAGTAGTAGTTTCTCTTCAAAAACCAACTAGATGAAATGATACTTTCTGAGGATTTTATACAAATGAGGATTTCTCATGAGATGTAATTGAAAATGTAAATGATATAATTCCAGAATGAACAACACATCTTTATACTAAATGGGATTGTCCAGATGGATATGTAGATGATGGAGGCGAATGTGTAGAATGATTCAAAATAATATTTAATGCAACAAAAAATTGATGAACTACAACAGTTGAAGATATTGTAGTAACAGGTAGTGCTGTATCAAAAACCATAAATCTTGCTGATTATACAGCTGAAAAAGAATGATACTATTTTGTATGATGGAATACGGATGCATGAGCAGATACTGGATTACAATGACAACAAACATTTACTCAGAATACAAAGTTATATGCTATATTCCTTAATTTATATACATATAGATTTGAGGATATAAATGGAAATTTCCTATGAACATGATATTATCAATCATGAGTGGAAATGAATATGACGAAACTTATTCCATTAAGTTATTATACATGATGAAAAACTGCAGATTTATCATTATATGAGGATCTATTCACATTATGATTAACACCAGAAGAGAAACCTATATACTGAATGAAATGGACTCCTGAATTGCCAGAGCAGTGAATAGCGACTGGAGATTTGGTAATTGTATGAGAAAAAGTAGAACTATTTGATGTAATATTCTTGAATCATGATGGATCAGATTTCTTAACATATAGAGTATTATCATGAACTATACTTCAAGAGCCAGAAACTTATCCAAGGGCACCTGGATTACAATTTGATGGATGGTATGAAGATGATCATACTACACAAATTAATTTTCCGATAACAGTAACGGATGATATAACTATATATCCAAATTTTGTAGATGTATATTGTGAGTTTACTACATGAAATTTATCTAATTGAGTAGTAGGTCCATGATTAAAAATTACATGATTTAGCTGAACACAAACCGAAGAATGTTTGACAAATTTTGTGATACCAAGTGAAATTGACTGAAAAATAGTAGTAGAAATTTGAGAAAATGCTTTTAATTGAAACAATACAGATGCTCAAATAATAAGCTGAGAGATTGCTCTTCCAGATACTATTACAACAATATGAGGATCGGCATTTAAAAGAAATAATATTACGTGAATTTTAAGATTGCCTAAAAATTTAAGAACTATTAATAAAGAAGCTTTTTATAAAAATAAGATAGAATGAATACAAGAATTTCCAGAAAATTTATCTAATCTTGGAGTTTGAGCATTTGAATATAATGATATTTGATGAACGTTAACTATTCCAGCAAGGATATTAAAAGATGGGAAAGTTGAAAATCAATTTAGATGTAATCAATTAGAAAAAGTAATATTCTGAGAGTGAATTTTGACTATTTCATCAGATGCATTCGTTTATTTATACTGAAACAATTGTAAAGATAATCCTAGAAAAACAATTAAATCTGTAGAATTTCCATCTACTCTTATTTCTATTTGAGAGCGTACATTTCAGAGTCAACTGATAGAATGAAAATTAGAAATTCCTAATAGTGTAACAACAATAGGTGCAAGTGCATTTAATAAAAATCAGATAACATGATTAATCCTATGAAATAGTGTAACAACAATAGGTGGAAGTGCATTTAAGGATAATAAAATAGAGTGAAAATTGGTAATACCGAATAGTGTAACAACAATAGGTGGAAGTGCATTTTATAATAATAAAATAGAGTGAAAATTGGAAATACCAGATAGTGTAACATCAATAGGGGGAAGTACGTTCAGAGACAATAATCAGATAACATGATTGAAATTATGAAATAGTGTAACAACAATAGGAGAAAATGCATTTAATGGGTGTCAAATAGAATGAGAATTGATAATACCAAATAGTGTAACAACAATAGGAAATAGTGCATTTTATAGTAATAAAATAGAGTGAAAATTGGAAATACCGGGTAGCGTAACTTCAATATGATCTAATGCGTTTTATAATAATCAAATAACATGATTAATATTGTGAAGTGGTGTAATAAAAATAGATACAAATGCTTTTAAAAATAATAAAATAGAGTGAAAATTGGAAATACCAGATAGTGTAACAACAATTTGAGGTGGTGCATTTCAGAATAATAATATATCAGGAACATTAACAATTCCTTGAAGAATAAATAATGGTGTAGTGAACGATGCTTTTAAATGTAACACAATAGAGGAAGTAATATTTTGAGAATGAATAACAAAAATAAATGCTACCGCATTTAAGACGGATGATTGTAAAACAAAGAGAACCATAAAATCCGTAACCTTTCCAGACTCACTAACTACAATTTGAGATCAAGCTTTTTTGAATCAAAGTATAGAATGAGAATTTAAATTTTCTTCATGACTAACTACTTTATGAATATGAGCATTTAAATGAAATAATATATCATGAACATTAGTTGTGCCATGAACACTAAGTGGTTGAATGTTAAATGGCGCATTTAAATGTAATTTAATAGAAAATCTAATTATAGAAGAGTGAATAACTGTGGTTTGAGATCAAGCATTCTATGATGATAACAAAGATTGAAATTGTCCTAGAAGTAAATTTACAATTAAAAGTGTACAATTCCCATCATCATTAACCTGAATTAATTTTAATGCATTTAGGAATCATCAACTAACATGAGTTATAATATGAGAAAATGTTGAAACAATATGAGATAATGCTTTTGATGATCAAAATCGATGTATTGATGGTAAGACTCGTTATCCAGAGAACTGTATATTTAAATCTGTAATATTAAATGATAAACTTCAAAATATTGGAGCTAGAGCATTTTCAACAAATGATGTAAAAAGCGTATATATTCCTGATACTGTAGAAACTTTAGATGTTCAGGCTTTTGATCAAGGAAATGATGGAGTAGGACATAGATTTATAACCTGATATGTAACAACCAAGAAATCAACACTAGATTATACATGAGCGAATATAAAGCGGTTATACCAGCTTTATAGTTATACTTTTGTAGATGAAAATGGAGTAGTTTTATGAACATGATATTATCCAGAGACTTTGGAATCTAATACAACGAAACTTATACCATTAAATTACTATAACTGAATATGAAATGTAGAAGACTTTACAGGAGTAGATTCTTTAATTCCTCATGGAGCATGAGAAATCGTAGTATGGAGTACTCCACTATCAGATCATGATATAGTTACAGAGAATCTAGTAGTTACGTGAAGTGTTACTGCCCTACATACAGTAACATTCAAGAATCCATTTACTGGAGATATCGTAGAGTATGTACAAAATAATCAAAATGTATATGAACCAGAAGAGTACGTGGTAGAATGACATACATTTAGTGGATGGTTTAGCTGAGATATGAAGGTAAGTTTCCCTCTACAGATTACATCAGATTTAATTCTTACAGGTAGATATGATATAAATAAATATACATTATCATTTTACTCAGATAAAGAAAAATCAGACTTACTTTCATGAATAGTATATGATTACAATACAACTATTAATACACAACCAATAGAAGATCCAACTAAGACTAACTATGATTTTGCATGATGGAAGAATGTAACATGAGATGCAGACGTAGTTTTCCCATTAACGATTACATGAGATTTGGATATCTATGCAAAGTGGGAAGATCCAACGAAAGAATGGATATGATGGGATGGATGTTATCAGTATAGGACTTATACATGAGAAGTTAACGATACTATAGAGTATTATGCAGAGATTACTGCATATTCATGAGCAGAATCTTGTCCTAGAGAAAATCTAACTATGCCAAATGTCATCACAAGAAATGGTAGAAATTATACGATTAAAAGCCTATGAGTATGAGCATTTGCTAATAAAAATTTATCATGAACGATTACTTTACCAAATTCTTTGGAGACTATATGATCAGCATCATTCCATACTAACCCAAATATAATATCAATAGTTATAAATGAGTGAGTTACTAGTATTGGTAATCAAGCTTTTCAATATAATTCATGATTAACATGAATAATATTACCTTCAACATTAACGACAATATGATATAGTGCTTTTGAAGAAGCATGACTTGAAAGCATAACAATTCCAGATTCAGTTACCTCAATATATCAACGAGCATTTAAAAATAATAGTAAATTAAAGACAGTAAAAATCTGAACATGATTAAAAACATTAAATGATGGAGTATTTTATGGTAGTACATGAATAGAGAGTTTAGATTTATGAAATCTGAAGACTATATGAACAGATAATTTTAAAAATACACAGCTCACATGATTAGTAATTCCTGATACAGTTACTTCAATATATCAATGAGCTTTCTATAATAATAGTAAATTAAAAACAGTAAAAATAGGTAATGGATTAACTATATTGGATGACGGTGTATTTCATAGTTGTCCAGAATTAGAAACAGTTGAATTATGAGATGGAATAGAAACTATTGGTGCAGCATTTGCATATGATACAAAATTGAAAAATATTATATGGTGAAATAGTGTGAAATATATTAATTGATGAGCTTTCTATAATACAGCGATAGAAGAATTAGAATTGCCCAATACAGTAATTTCTATATCCGCATGAGCATTCTGAGCAAATAGTAAATTAAAGACAATAAAAATCTGAACATGATTAAAAACTTTGAATAATTGAGTATTTAGTGGTAGTACATGAATAGAGAGTGTAGATTTATGAGAACTAGAAGTAATAGGAACATCTAATTTTTCATGAACACAGCTTACTTGATTGATTATTCCAGATACTGTAGTAACAATATATTATGAAGCATTCATAAATAATACACAATTACAAACGTTAAAATTATGAAATAGTGTGGAAAATATATGACCTAAAGCTTTTGCAAATTCAGCTATAACATGAGTTAGTCTACCAAATTCGTTAATTAATTTAAGAAATAGTACATTCTGTATAGATGATTGAACAAATACATGAACAGTAATCTGATTTATTTGAGATAATCCATCAGCAACTGCTCAGCACTTAGAATCACAGGATGATACAGCATGTTTCGTAATTAAGAGTTCAACATATCAGGTAAATATCGCACTTACTGGAGAGAATATGTGAGATTTTGCACAAGATTCAGAACGCTCATGAACCAAAAATTATGGAAAGAGAATCGTAATCAAAGTAGAATCAAGACTTTGATATAGATTCTGGAAATGGGAAGTAGATGGAACTCCAGTAAGGACATGAAATAATGAATATTGGACAGGAGACCTAGAATTACTCGTTACTTCATGAATGAATATTACATGATTCTTCACATGAGATATGAATACATATACAATTCGTCATCGAAAGCAGAATATTTACGATGATGGTTATAGTGGAGTGAATATGGTGTCAGAGACATGATATGGAATTACTGATACATTAACAACTGCAGAAGCAAATAATTATCCTGGATTTGATTCTCAGGAGTTTAGTCAGACAGAAATTGCAGCAGATGGAAGCAGTGTAGTAGATATTTATTATAATAGAAAAACATATACAATCACATTTGATCCTGATGGATGAAGTGAAGTATCTCCAATAACTTGAAAATATGAAGAAATAATTCAGGAACCAAATGAATCAGAAAAAGATGGATATACATTTACATGATGGTATGATGGAGAAATAAAAGTAGAATTTCCAATCTCAATGCCATTAGATGGAACTAGTCTGAAAGCACAATGGAGAGAGCATGAATATACAGTAAATTATGAATGATGAGAATGAACAGAGTGAAGCGAAACACCAAAGACAGTGAAATATACAGAAGAATTTACATTACCATGAGGAGAAAACTTTACAAAAGCAGGATATACATTTAGTGGATGGATATATGAAGCAAATAGTTATGCAAGTGGATCAGTAATGAGTGGATTGACAACAGAAGATGAAGGAATCGTAACATTTACAGGAGATTGGAAAGAAAATACAGATACACAATTTAAGGTAGAATACTATTTGCAGAACGTAGAAGATAATGGATATACATTTGCAGAAACATGAACACAAACATGAACAACAGATACAACATGATATGCAGACACAACAAAGATGTTTACATGATTCACATATAGTGGAGAAAATGAGGGTAATGTAACAAGTGGAAACATCGCATGAAATGGAAGCTTAGTATTGAAGGTATACTATGATAGAAATATGTATACAGTATCAACATGAGAGACAGAAAATGGAATAGTAGAAGACACAACACAGTGAAGACCAGAAGATGGAAGTTATAGATATGGAAAGAGAATAACATTTAGAGCAACAGCAAGAGTATGATATAGATTGGATAGATGGTATAAGAACGGAGAAGAAGTGTTGACATGAAATAATGAAATTTATACATGAGAAGTGTTAGAGGTAGAAGTAGAAACATGAATGGTAGTAAGTGGACATTTCGTAGCTAATACAGATACACCATATACAGTAAATTATTATTATCAGAATGCAGAAGATGGAAGTTATTCAGATGAAGCAGATGTAACAACATGAAGAGTATGAACAACAGATGAAGAAGTAACAGTAACACAGTGAGATAAAGATCCAGAGAATATAGATTCAACAAAAGTTAGATATGTATTTGATGAAGGAAATGGATGAAATGTATTAAGTGGAAGAATTAGTTGAGAATGAGATACAGTATTGAAGGTATACTTCAAGAAACAGTATACAGTAAGATACTTACCATGATCACATGGAACATTTGCAGAAGCAGAACATACATGATTAAGTTATGGAGATGCTACACCAGCAGAGCCAGGAAAATCACATGAAGCATGATATACGTTTGATGGATGGAATCCAGAAAGAGCAGAAACAGTAACATGAGATGTAGATTATACAGCACAATGGAGAGCGAATACAGATATAGAGTATACAGTAAAATATCAGACAGTAGATTGAAGTGGATTGGTAGTAGATAAGGTAGTAACAGATCAGGTAATGTGATCAACAATAACAGAAACATGAATAGATATAGCATGATATACATTGTCAGGAAATAATACACAGACAATAGTATTGAAGGCAGAAGCACCAGAGAATGTAATAATTTTCGAATATGTAGCGAATAAATATAAAGTAAGATTCGATGCAAATGGATGAATAGGAAGTATGGCAGACCAAGAATTTACGTATGATGATGAAGCAAAACCATTAACAGCAAATGGATTCGAGAAAGAATGATATTCGTTTGCAGGTTGGGCTACTTCTCCAGATGGAGCTAAAGTTTATGATGATGAAGAATCGGTTAGAAATTTAACAGCAATAAGTGGATGGGTAGTAAATCTTTATGCATTATGGTCAGTTAATTATAGACAGGAAAATTGTGATACTTCATTATTATTATTAGGTCAAGCACCAAAACCTGGAGCTACTAAATTTACTCAGATATGGGATGATACAGAATGAAAATTCTTGCCATTACCAGCAGATAAATCATGGACATATGATGGAGTAGAATGTGGATATCTATGTGATACAGCTAATCATTATGAATATAGTGGTTGAGAATGTGTATTGGAACAATATACCATTACATTCTACAAAGATGGAGCAAAGATATGAGAAAAGACAGTATCATATGGATCAGATGCAAATGATGAATGAATCGATAAATCAAAAGCATCAACAGCACAAACAGGATATACATTTACAGGATGGTATACATTAGCAGAATGAGGAGAGAAGGATAATTTGACTAATGTGACTGCAAATAGAGATGTATATGCAAGATACGAAGAGACAACAAGAAGTTATCCAATTACATGGTACTATAGAAATGCAAATGGAGAATGGATGCACGATTCATCAGATGTGCTATATGGAGAGAAACCAACTCACGCAAGTGGAACAAATTACCAGACAGCACAAACAGGATACACATTCAGCGGATGGACACCAGAAGTAAGAAGTGTAACATGAGTAGCAACATATACATGAGAATATAATGAGACAACAAGAAGTTATCCAATTACATGGTATTATAGAAATGCAAATGGAGTACGAACAGGAGAAATAAGAAAAGTAGAATATGGAAAGAATCCAGAAGCTCCAACATTACCATCAACAAGTCAAACAACACAGACTGGTTACACATTTACATGATGGAATCCAGAAATTTCTTCACTGGTGACAACATGAGCAGAATACACAGCTCAGTATGAAGAAACACTAAGGACTTACTTAATTGCTTGGCAAGATTATGATGGAAGTATGATATCATGGTCATTATACAACTATGGTGATAGATTAATAATACCAGCAGATCCAACTAGACCAGAAGATGAAAATAATACATATGAATTTATATGATGGAGTCCTAATGTGTTAGAATTTGTTACAGGCAATAGATTCTATAAGGCACAATATGAAGCTCATTCAAAGAGAATACCTAGTTGATGATGAGGAAGTTCTAGTGGTTGATGATGACATAGAATGCCAGATGTTCCAGATAGAGATATAGATGATATAATTGAAAAAGAACAATCAAAAGCTCATGGATCGGCAGAAGAGAATATAAAAGAATATGAAAAGATTATAGAACCATTAATTACAACTCAGAATATGAAAAAATATCCTAAACAAGTAATAGATTCATACATATGGGCATTTGATAATAATATCACAACTATAAACGAATTTGATAAAGCTAATCCTAATGGTACAATTACAAGATGATTTTTAGCTAAAGTGGTAATAAACTATATAGAGAATGTTTTGTGAAAAGAGATACCATTAGATACACCTACAAAATGTAATTGGAAAGATGATATTAAGGAGTGGAAATCTGAAGAAATTAAATTCTATGCAGAAAAGGCATGTGCATTATGAATAATGGGAATAAAGACGAATAAATTTGAACCAAACAAAATAGTATCTAGGGCAGAATTTGGAACAATCCTTTCAAGAATTTTGTGGTGAGATAAGTATGATGTAAGAAATCCAAACAAAAACAATCCATACTATGTGAATCATCTCAAAGTTCTCAAAGAAAATGGAATTATGAATGATATAGATAATCCATTATGAAGAAATGAACTAAGAAAGTGGATATGGGTAATGCTAAGAAGAACAGAAGTTTTAAATAGAAAAAGAGTCTGAATTTAATCAGGCTCTTTTTTAAAATCTCTTGCATTTAGTCCATAAATGGACAATACTAGACAAAATATTTTTACCTTGTCCACTCCACAGAATGAAAAAGAAAACTATAGTTATGGCTTGAGGTGGAACGTGATGACATGTCTTCCCAATAAAATCATTAATCGAAACTATAATTTCAGATTCTAAATATTCAGACCAAGTCAAAGAGATAATCCGATTCTGATCCAAAAATTCACTCGAACAGGAAACAGCGGCTAAATTTTGAGATAAAGTCAAATTTATTTCTATCTTATCATGAAAATGGCGTAGGGAAACTCCTCTAAAATCTCGCCTAAAAAATATCAGAGATTTATTCCTGTTCGCAGCAGGATTCATACAATCTACATTCTACTTACGAAAATCCAAAGCTGATGTAGTTTTTTGTAAATGATGATATGTAGCTTTGCCTGTAGTTTTCGCAGCAAAATTTCTTTGAAAACCAATCTTTGTTCACGAGTCGGATGTGAAACCATGACTAGTAAATAGAATCTGAAATAAATTCTCCAAACAGTCTTTCTGTGGATTTGATAACGTTTTCTCATGAGCTATCGTAGTCGGACAGATTCTTTCTGATGAAATAGTCCCAGACAAAAATACAAATCCAGAATTAACCAATTCTCTAAAATCTGAAAAAAAAGATGGAAAACCTTCCATTCTTGTGATGTGATGATCTCAGGGTTCCAAAAAACTTTATGAATGCTTAGCTGATCTACTCAAAGAAAACGAAATTTTACGTGAATCATTCCACTATCACATAATCCTTGGAAAACTAAACGAAGACCTAAAACAGATTTTCTCAGAATTTTCTTCAGTTACGACATACGACTTTCTTTCACAGTCCGATATGTGAATTCTATACCAGCACTGTGATATTTCACTCACTCGTGGATGAACGACTTCGCTCGCAGAACAAAAATTATTTAATCTGAAAAGTATTATAGTTCCAATACCTCGGACACACGACCAAAAACTCAATGCCGAACGGTATGTAAAAAAATTTAACGATATTATGGTAGAACAATCTAAAGAGACTACATCCGAGGATTTACTCAACGCTCTCGTTTCACTCAAAGACTATCACAAGCCAGAAATCTCTACAGATATTCATGCAGAAATCTGAAAAGCTAAACATACAATTTTAGACCATTTACTCAAATAATTTTTATTTCCATATTTTCATTTCAAAATGAAAAGTTTTTATCTAATCGTTTCTCTACGATTGGCTCTTTTTCCACTTGTTTTTAATTTAAGTTTTGCTCAGGAAGTGGAGGT
>Ga0247611_10006914_pt1 | contig 14426 bp, 13 predicted proteins | sample 177DNAGHGhighgp2_FD_192422 | JGI IMG/M metagenome (GOLD analysis project Ga0247611, IMG submission 192422) | Sheep rumen microbial communities from Palmerston North, Manawatu-Wanganui, New Zealand - 1770 DNA GHGhigh gp2 | ecosystem: Host-associated > Mammals > Digestive system > Stomach > Rumen...
GTAAACCTCCCGCCGCCAGCCAGAGCCATACTTCATGAAGGGTTCGTATGGGTCTATCTGTATTCTGACCGAGGTAATAATTAGGACCGGTGACGTAGTAAAGGACATTGGATTATCCCTGTAGGTCTCCATGATTGAGAAGTCCTGGCTATGGATTACCTTGATGTCCGAACTACGTCGCCCCTCTGCCACCACCTTGTCCCTCATCTGGTTCGCGTCCTCAATAGTGGCCACAACAATGAGTACTCCATCTGTCGCTTTTGCTGCCAGTTTTGCTATGACACTACTCTTCCCAGAACCGCAGGATGGAGACAGGAAGAATAGGCCTGGTTTATCAGGAAGCATGGCAGAGCAGGTGAGGAATTGCATCTCCACCTGCCCCGTCGCCGGATCAATATTAACACCGATGCCAGCCATTACCGAAGTCCGTACTGGTCAATGTACTTCTCTGCTTCCGGATACTCATACATGGCACCTTCGAATAGTTCTTTCGCCTTAGCTAAGTCCTGAGTACATCCCTTCCCTTCGGCATATAGGCATCCGAGCTTGCAGATAGAGTAGATATTATCGTAATTTGCCGACTCCCTGTAAGCATTAAAGGCCCCAGAATAGTCGCCTTTAACATCTGCCAGGTAGTCTCCAAGCATGGCATATCCAACGTCCTCACAGTCTACTGCCGTCATCATGAGAAAAGCCATCTCACCATCATACTTATTAACTTCACGGGCAGCAAAGTACATGTCACCTTCTTCCTCTTCTGCTACCCCAAGGAACAATTCTATAAAAGCTATCTCCTTGCCGTCAGAAAGGTTCAGTCCACGATATATCCCATTTGGACCACTTATGGTTAGGAGGCCCGACACGTTATCATCGTCATCTACATTTGCCGTCATACTGATCTCATACGTCTCTCCCGAGTACGTTACATATTCATGTTTCCAACGTTTATTTTTCATATACTTTTTTGTAAAAGCTCCGTTGCCTGTCCCCGGAGCAGTGATAAACAATTCAACAAAATGAAACAGAATGGCAACAGAAGGCAAGGACAGTCACCCCCTGTTACCAAAGCTAAATCTATAACCTGGATCGAACGTAGCGGTGTCATATGCGGCATCGTATACGTCTCTAAGAATGGTGGCATCCTTAGAATGTTTCTTCCGAAACACTGTTTTGAAATAAAGCCACCCTTTTTCCTTGTCCACACCTGCCTTTCCGAAACAATACGCCAAGTACTCGTGATGAGTGATATCCCTACCTGTGGCCCACTTCCATTCCATAGACTCATATCCCAAAGGGCCTATAAGATGTCGACGCTTATTCAGTGTGGTCATAATCGTTTTATCCAGAGTTTCGGAGGTCCCTCCTGCAACCGCATCTCGAACACGTTGCAGAAACTCTTCCATATGTTTAGAGTACTCTTCTGGTGTCATATTCTGAATTTTTATGGGAGCGGCCGTACCTGCTCCTTCATCCGCATAAGTTGCTCATAGCTAAGCATATTCAAAAGGATTAAAGGCCCCAGCGCTCCCGGGCACTGGGGCTATGGTTAAACATTACTTCTCAAGGGTTGCAAGATAGTCCTTGTAATCAGCACCAAGCTGTTGGCGGATTGCCGTATCCTTGGCGATGAAGGGTTGAGCAGATGTGGCCTTCTGACCTTTGATACTCATGTAGGTGGTTGCCTTCCCTTGCTCCTTCAACCACTTGAAGAAAGCCGCCAGCGTATTGGCCATATCCACTGCTGAGACCTTTGGGTTGTTGATGATTGTTTCGACCGCCCAGTCCGAGAAAGGTGTGGTTCCTGCCAGAGTGGCTCCGAAGGCGTCCTCTGCGGCAGAAAAGGCTTTCTTCCCCGCACTGAGCCTATCAGAATCGACATCGTTGATCTCCGTCAGCACTTTATCATCCAGCATGGCCGCCACGATATTTCTGGAATAGAGAGTACGGCTGGTATCCAAGGTGAGCCAGTGAAGGGCTGCCTTTGTCGTCGCCTGGGGATGTTCCTGGAGTTCGTTGAGAAGTTCCAGCTTTTTCTCAGGCTTTAACATCAGAAGATTACTGAGGTACTGCCGATCCTTCCACGGGAAGGTAGCCGTGTTGGTCTCGCGGAGGAGGCAACTTACATTATACTTGTCTACGAGCGGGATATTGAAGTAATCTTCATACTTCTGTGGGAGTCCTGCTGCGTCTTTCTCGGGGTAGTTGTTCAGTCTTCGCACTGCTTCATCCCGATGCTGGCCGTCGACGAGAACGTAGATGTTATCAAGGCCTGGTGTCTCCATGGTTACCTCCTCGCCGTTCAGCTCAACTTTGTGCCCTTGCTCCAGACATATCCTGGCAGGGACTAATAGAGAGGAAGAGATGACGCCACCAGCAGCCTTGATGGACACCATCTTCTTCTTTACGGCACCGTCGTTTATATCCCTGTTGTCTGCTAGGCGCGCAAAACGCACACCCATCGAGATCAGCTCAGAAGTAGAGTATATACGGTGTTTCTCCAGAGTAACGGGCTCCAGGGAGATGTGCTCAGTAGTACCATCCACCTTCTCTTCGGTGGACTCGGGGGTGTCAGCCTCAGCGGTAGCGGGCGCGTCCGCCGGAGTCTCGGGAGTGGGCACTTTGGTAGCCTCGTCACCTGCCAGCTGCTGACCAAGTGTGGCAACAGGGGCAATTTGTTCTTTAGTTTCCATGCTTTCGCTGGTTTTTTTCTGTTCTGCTCCAGCCTGGGGAGCGGGAGTGAGGTTCTGATCCTGGACCATAGCCACGGTGTTTTTCATTTGTTCCATTGCTTTTGTTTTTTGGTTTATTGTTTCTGGACGCAAAGGAAACCTGTTAGTTTCTATTAGTTCTCCTTGAGTTTTGCTGAAAACTGAGATTTCTAAGTGGGCACAAAAAAAAGAGCCACCCGAAGGTGACTCCTCATACCTCATAATATAGATTACTATTCCGTTAACGATTTCTGCTCTTCCGTAAGTTCATCAACAATATCGCGTAAATCATTGGCGAAAGAATCTATTAAATCTCGTCCTTTGGAAAAATCTTGTCTTCTGCTTTGTTCAGTATAGCCATCAAAAACGTTACCATCTGCATATTCAAAGAATTGTCCCGTTTTAGTCCAGAATCTCGAATCAACTGCTTTTGACCTACCGCTTAGGGTTTTAGTGAAAACATACCAAGCTAAATAGCAGAGAGAGTAGTCAGATTTAGGGCCAAGCCAACGCAACTTTCTATCTGTCTCGATGGCATGGGGGTTCTTACCAGTTAAACGGAAAGCAAAAAGCATCAGGTTGTTTTGTGTGCTTTCCAGTTTCCCATGCTTCACAAGGAAGATGAATAACTTGTAAATAATTGACATTCGCAAGGCCGAAGAACTGCCAAACTTTGACGCACTATAATAATCACCATCCTTGTTTGTGGTAATATGCTTCAAAAAAACCTCATCAGTCGGCCAATGCAATCCCACATCTGACTGCACTTCCGTTTCCACCGTAACATTCTTTTCGGGCTGCTCTTGTTTCCCAAACTGCTCCATCGGATTATCCTGCATCCATTTCTCGATATAAGGCTTTAACTCAGGGTCCTCCGCAATAGATGTATAATATTGCTCTTCGAAGTCAAAGAGAGTAATTTTTGTTCTACATAGTTGGAAGTACGTGAGAGCGGCCCCTAGTACTGCGAGGCAACCATTCTTCGTTCTGAGCGCGCCCTTTTCTATCACTTCCAAGGCTTCTTCGGCTGAACGATGCTCCTTGTGGGTGAATTGGTCTAAATACTCTTCTTTGCTCTGATCCGTATTCTTCCGAAGCTCTTTCGCCAAATTCGTGTCTGAATCATATAGGAAGTCACCGAACTGAGTGGGATTATTCATCATTACGGTGAATGCTTCTGGAATAAAAGGTATAAAACTGGCGAAGAAATGAAGAATCGATAAATCACATGTTAGGCTACCTAATTTGGCGGTAAAGGCTTCTTTTTCTTTATTGCGATATGTGTTTTTAAGATAGTCTATATCTGACAGAGAGCAGGGAGACAGTGATGATAAAAGCTTCTCAACTGCGTCGGGATTTATAGTTAAAAATGACTCGTATATTTCTTCGGCTGAAAGAATGGGTCGTCCAAGCTTATCATATAATACAGTCATTTCTTCCCCCATACGATACTCATCTGTAAAAAGAATCGTATGAATAAGGGAGATATAAACAAGTGTTACGCTAGTACCAACTATCTCCGGGACTTTTTTCCAGAAAGGCACGCTTTCCCGAATAATATCTTTTGTCGCCAAGGGAATATCCTTATCCTCGAGAAGCTCGTCTAGCGGGATATGCATAGAGTCCCGCCATTGCATAGCCTTATTATACGTCTCATCGTAAACCCGTTGGAGATCCTTCTCGTAATTCTCCTTGTACTGGGATGTCTTATCAAATAACCCATATTGCTTTTATTGCCTTTTTTGCCTAGTGCCCATTGTCTGCGGCCTTTTCGATCCAATATTTGCCGGTGATTGGATGATTACTGTTCTCTATTTCACCTTCCCAACTACCGCTTCTGCAATTTCCCTAAACTGGTCACGTTCATAAGTAACCTCCGCCAAACGTTTCTTCAGTTTCAGGTTCTCACGATATATCTCACCGGCCTCACCTCTCTTGTTTGCAGCCGTCCTTAGTGTCTTTTCCTTCTCCATCAATTCTTCAAAGTACACGGCAATATCCTTTCCATCCAGCAGCACTTCTCCGCCTGGCCCCAGTTTCAGATTAACATCCAGGACATCATGCTTTTCTCCATTGGTCGGGTTGATTATACTGCGGCCAAATGAATATGCCTCACCCTTATACAGCAACTCCCGGATAGTGTGGTCATCAATACCCAGGGACTTGCAGACATCCACCACATCGATGATATTTGCTGCGTGGGGGAAGTATCGTTCTATGAGTTGCATCGCCTCGCAGGGGAAATGTTGCTGTGTCATATCCTATTGTTTTATATCGGTTCTAAATCGAGCGGCTTCTTCCAAACAAACGTCCTTATTCCTGGCATATCGCATTAAGTATAGAGGATGGATGAAGGGATTATCAGTGATGACGGGGCTGAGACTGGGGGTATTCTTCTTTGCAGCCTCGAAAATGACTCCAGCCTTATCCTTCAGCTTTGGATTCTTATAAAGGTCTCCCCAGCCAAGGTATGTGGGAACCGCCGGACCATTGACAATCTCTTCGGCAACATCGTCATCTTTTGCAGCTGTTGTATCAATCAGTTTCTTTGCCTTTGAGAAATCAGCCTCCCGGATACTTGAAAGATTAAACAGTCGGATAGTGCCACCATTCTTGTCTATACCGAATAGCTCTGCCAGTGCATACATTGTTTGATCCACCGAGAACTCCAGCCTGCCATCACTACGATTACTCTCGGTTTCTAAAGGTCTTGCACTGCCGGGGTTTTTTAGGACAGCATTGCCAACGACCCTTTCATCACCATTACCAACCAACAGCGTTCCTCTCCTATACCCACCGGAAGAAGTCTCTTCCCAATATGCAAAGGCCTTAAGCATCGACTATTTACGCTTTAATCTGAATACAAACGGGATGTTATATGGTAGCCCAACGCATTCTCCTTCGTACTTCTTGAAATCAGCCTCGTACTTGTGCCCCATAGCAATCTTGCCGAGAAGGGCATGATGAATATAAAAGAAGTCGTCTTCCTGGATTACAGTTCCGCCATAGAAGTATGTGTATCCACGGTAATCCTCATACTGTGTTTCGGGTTTGCCGAGGGTCAGATCAACTGCCTCATGCGTGGACAACTCTTTTGCTTTAGGGAGCGTTTTAAGGTGATTGTATACTTTAGATGCGATTGCCCTATAATCCAACTCTCCCTTCACAATCATTATAACTTTCTTGTAGGTGGCACGTTGAATGGCGTAGAACTCAGCATCATCCTTAATCCCCGTTGGCTTACCATCATTGGCCCATTCGTGGGCTTTTCGATAGTGCTCTGCTTGGGCTTTAGATTCTGCCCATGGCTCTCCAGAAGGTACGGTCTCACCATTACGTTGGAACCAATACTTTTCCAGAATGGTGCCGATACTGCGATTCGAGTTCTGTGATGTAATTTCTTGTATGCGGTCTGTCAACATAGTATAGTTTATTCAGGGTCAATAAATCTCTTATTCTCTGCCATCTATTTGGTCATTATTCCGTTCATCTTCAATATTCCCTTTACCACTGCCAGGTCTGCATCGTGATTCCTGACAAGCGTTTTCGTCGTGCCAAAATCCGTGTAGCTGATGACCACGAGTTTAATTCCGTGCTTTGGGAGTTCTGTTCTACGGCGCTCATCATATATCTTCCTCTGCTCACCCCTAGAAACCCCGCTTACCGTCATGCGCCTATTAAAGAACTTCACATCTTCCGTATGCTGGCGCTCATAATACTCAATAACCAGGTCCAAATCTCGGTAATACGCATCCACCGGTAATGCTCTTCCTGAATCGCCGAGAAGGAATGGAAACTTATATTGCTGCTCTGCCTCCATTCCCAACGCCTCATTACACAGGCCGATTACATAGTACTCATCAGAGCCGGACCGTCCTGTGGTTTTAGTATTTTGAGTGACGATTTTTGCTGGAGTATTTATGCTGGATACATTACGGGCAGGTAGATTTGAACCAATAACCTTGATAACGCCAGAATAAACTAAGCGCTGTAGATTCTGTACTGTATATGACATTCCACCCGCGACCTCACTCCAATACAAGCCAATACGCCGAATCTTACCACGAATACCCTTCTGTTTGTCTGCTGGGGCCTTCTCAAGTTGACGGACAAGTATCTCGATCTGTTCAAACTCCGCCTTTGTAAAAATAGTTCTTGCGTTATCTCTTCCCATAGTTAAACCTGCTTCTTAAAATAGGCAGCTATCTTTTCAAACTTACCTTTCGTCTCTCCACCTCCATAGCCATGTGTGCTCTCAAAATCGCCTTCAATGTTCAAGCCGATGGGGGTGACGCTAACTAATTCCCAACCTTCTTTACCAAGGTCGTTAAAAGCCTTCTCCATCTTCTGGTCCGGTGTAAATTCCAGGATCTTGTATTTGAACGTTGCCATATGCGGGTTAGTGTTTATTTCCAGCGTTTATTTTGCTCGTTAATGGCCAGTTCATAGGTTCCATCCCTTGATTCGAGCGTGACCCTCTTTCTCTGTTCGTAAAGGTATATGTGGTGGCGGTCAATCATACTTTAACAAAACATAGATATAATGAGGAGCGACGCCTAACCTGCCTTGAGCGCCACTTTGGATGTTCTTCAGCTTCTTCTTATGGGGACTCTCTCGATAATACTGAATGAGGTCCTGTTCGAAAAGCCCTTCCTTTACCAGTGATGATGTCGTATATAGCAACACCATCTTGTCCCACTCAATCCCATCGTTCCGGTTATGCTCACAGAATCTATCCCACGGCCGGTTAGTGAGTCCGATATAGAACCAGCGGCAGTGGCGGACAAGATTGCTGACCCTGTTCTTGATTCGATGCAGGGCTGGAGCCGTCGGACCGGTGAGGATATATGAGTCGTCGAGGAGCATTCTACATAAGATACGTCGTTAGAACTATATTGTCTTGAACACTTTTGATGATGGTTTCTGTCAGTGCCGGTATGCCGTCGATGCAGCGTTGGATATAGTCTTGCATAACATCAATCAAAACAGTCCTCCGTAGTTGGCAACATATCCCTTGTCTTCAAAGATTCTGGTGAGGTCATCATCGTTGTTGGCAAGCATAATCTTCTCCTGAACCTCAAAATCTGAAAGATCAAGCCGTCGGAGAGTCGGTTTACCTGTAGTTTTATCAGGCAACTGCCGGATTAACTGGATGCTATTTACTTGAATATTTTCCTTGGCATACTCTACAAATCCCTTAGCTTTTGGCAGATTATCTGTCTTCGAGCTGTCATGGGGCTCCAGGATGTCCACGGAGACGCCGGTGTCATCATTCTTTTTAATGATTAAGAAATCCGGATAAGCGGTCTTCTTTACGCCGTTCATGGTATAAGGGATGGCCAAAGACCAGTCCTTTCTGGGCGGATTCCGTAGCCAGCAGAGGAAATAAGGGTCCTTCCGTTCTTCCTCCAGCAGCTTTTCCTCCCAGCTGGAACCAAGTTTGATTTTTATAGACCCGGTGGAAGTATTCACGTAAAGGTGATCCTGGTATTCTTTACCATTAGGATCGGAGACGTAGCTATAATCCAATGGTAGATGGTAAACATGGGATGTCACCTCGTCAGAATTGGATACAATCTTCTTATATTCATCCTTCACAGCCTCTGAACCCCTGTTCGCGACAATTAAGCGGTATTTTTTATGGAGTTCCAGGAAACGTTTCTTGGCAAATACATTCAACTGCTCGATAGCTGCATCATCGTTGGCGAAGAGAATAACATCAATCATATATGATGTGTAATCATCGTCATCGGCATAAAGCTGTCCATACATGTCGCCTATACCTTTCTTCCCGAGCGTTGCATCTGCGGCCCTAAACTGCATGTCCAAGTTGCTGTCATCATTTAATAACGAAATGGTGTCAGCAGTATCGATATATTTACCAAAAGCGTCGTAATAACGTGAGTGAAGCTTAAAAGAGCGAACCTTCTTGGATAAATCCTCATAGTTCCCGTTCTTCTTGAGTGTCTCTGCATAGTTGTGGATTATACCGGCTACTTCCTTCTGTATGTCATATTTTGCGTTGGGGTATAGCCCTACGCGGGTAAGTAATGCTGACAGGTTCATCAAGCAGGCAAAATAGGTCTCCATCTTGATTTCACGGACCTTGCAGGTCGTGAGATCCATTTGATTAATAGCCCGGATAATTGATTCCCTGTTGTATTTTTTTGCTTTTGGCTGCTTACCAAGAGCCATTGTGGGGGTAAGGTGAGGGCCCTTATTGGAGGGCTTTTTCCCTTCTGGCACCTTCCACGTGACTGTATAAATTTCATCGTCCGGTTCGTTACCATAGTCGTTCGCGTTACCGGAATTATCATGCAGGGCAGTGCCATCAATATCTTGACCGGCAAACAGACTATCTTCCGGCTCTGGCAAATGCGGATTCACCACCAGCGGGATGACCTTTCCTGTCTCATCCGGCCTTACCGTTGCGACCTTGATGTCTCCTCCGCTTAGAGGTTCTTCGTAAACATCCGGAATAACACCTGTCTCAGATGAATTTAGAGCATTAACGATATCATCTACGGTTCCTTCATCAAAGAAAGGGAGAAACAGGTAAACATCGTTAAGGGTGGGGTCTGTGTTTACCCTGGCATGGATGGGGGTGCGGATGACGCGGCCAAGTAGCTGAGCGATATAAGTGGAGTCCTGGGCATGTTTGAAGGAGACCATGGTCTCGGCACGAGGGCAGTCCCAACCGGTCGAAAGGTTCTCTTTGAAGAAAACCACACGGACCTTCATATCTTCCGAGATCTTGGAGGGCTCCAAATAAGGAATCTCCAAGCCGTTCGCCGTCAGAGTTTCATTTGTTTGGCCGAAGGTATGGATGACCTCACCTTTCTCAAACGTAATTCCGGTGGCCTCTTCAATCTTCTGGATGCAGTCATCAAGATTAGTGGTAGTGAGCACTTCCTTAGTACCGTTTTCCACCTGGACTATAAAGATTGGCTTGACGTAGGCGTGATGCTGCTCCTGGCAGAAGAGATTCCAGTGGTCCACTTTGTTTTTCCATTCCGTCGCTGCCGCTTGCAAGACTGCTATCTTTCTGTTGGAACCGTCATCGTCTGGATACTTTATGATAATCCTGTCTTTCAGCAGACCGGAAGCCCGAACCTCATCGGGAGACACCCTAATCGGTAAAATAGTGGAATCTGTCATGCCAGCCAGGGTGTTAAACCTTTCGATGGTGGCAGACATACCTATCACTACAGGCATCTTCGGAAGGCCATCATTGGGAGAGCCCTTGATGAATTTCTGCATGATAGTCTGCGCTCTGGATGCGTCCTTGCCCTGCGCCCCGCGGTGGGCCTCATCGATAATGACGATAAAACGCTCTGCTTTTTCAGAAACAGTATTTTGTAGAACCTCCCAAATAGTGTATTGCCGGGTGTCCGTGTGTTTTGTGAGATTGCTATTTACGCCAAGTTTCTGGGTGTTTAAGAAATATATATGCCCATCTTCTAGGCGTTCTCCCTTAAAACTATCGTCTATAATCACACACTGGCCTAAGCGAAGCCGGTCTGCCTTTAGGTCGAACTTGGCCTTGGACTGCTCATTGAGTTCCGGCGAATCTGACAGCCAGAGGAATACGCAGTCTGGCATTTCTGGAAAGATTGCCGTCTTGCCTTGAGAATGGATAAACAACTCGTCTCCATTGAAGACACTTTCCACAAGTGCGGCCATGATTATGGTCTTACCAGAACCGGTTGGGGCAGTAAATGAAAGTATTTGGGGAATACTCTCGTTGCGGTAACTGGATATAGCACTATTAAGACGCAGACGCAGCTGTCCGAGTGCTTTCTGCTGGAAGGATAAAAGGTCTACTCTCATAATGCTCTATCTGCTTTGGTTGATTCTAAAGTTATCAAGGTAGTCACGGTATAGCTGGAAGGTATTGGGAATGCCCAACTCGTCCGCCATGATCGCATACTCACGCTCGAAATCGGTTATAATATATAATGTTTCGATGCCAGGATTCTTCCTCATCTCCTCCTTAAAGGCAAGATACTGATTATCATCAATGAGAACAGCCATCTTGTTCCCTGGGAGGATAAGCCAGTCGGGTAGATTCTCTGATTTAAGTTCTGGGCAAGGGCCGACGCATCCCGCCTTCATCCATAATACGGGAAGCAATTCCTTGAACTGGCGACCAAGCTTTACAGCATTCTTGTTCAGGAACCCTAATTTGAAGAAGAACGCATTGGCTTTGAAGCCTTCAGACAATGGTAGGCCACTATCCATGTAGTTGCCCTTCAGGACATTCCCTTCGATATCTATGCCTTTAATCACACAAACTGTACGAGGCCAGTTAATATACCTTGCTATGCCAAGACTCTCCCACTCCTCATCTCCTGGTTGCAGGCCACGTGAGATAAGAGCGCGAGCCTCTTCTTCAGAAACCTCGTTGTTTGTCACCATGATACACCTGCGGTGACCGCCATCTTCGGCATTCAATAAATTAACAGCATGAAGAGTTGTTCCAGAGCCCGCAAAGAAATCTAAGATTAGAGCATTCGGCTTGTGTTCAACAAAAAAGCGTAGCGTATCATGAACGGCGTATAGCGATTTCGGGTAAGAGAAACGCTTCCCAATAATATTAGACAATAATTTCGTTCCGTTAGCAGTCGCATCATGACTCTTTATTCGCCATTGTGTTCCTGTAACAAACTCAGGAACATAATCGTTTGTGGTGTAAGCAATTGAGCCATCAGGATTACGATCGGATATATTAAATATGCCACTTTCTATCATTTTCTGCGTTCCGGAAGACAAATAGGAGATAGTGACCTCCCTATTTTTAGTCCCCTTCCCGAGTTTAACATATCCCTTTCTTAAAGCCTCGAGAAAAGAATCATAAGAAAGGTGCCATACGGATTCTTGTCCCGTGGTAGTAATAGGAAATAACACTCTTTCATTATCACCGACCTCTACACAATTTCTATCTCCGTCTTTTGCAAGTGGCTTCCCAACTCTTACGATTCTAGTCCCTTCTAAATCAGTGAATATTGGATAGAATAGATTTGGTCTTTGAGATCTACGGAAATTCCCCCTAATGAAAGGTTGCCATTTGAATCGGCCCTTTATTGTTTCATCTTCGGACATAGTCCATTCCTTGGATAGTGGGAGCTTTTCAGGACTGGAGTCTCCAAGATTAACGAAGAAGATATATTCGTCGGTCTTCTGAAAGCCATTCTGCCTCATCGAACCCTTCCTGTTAACCGCATCGCTCACCATCTGAATATTTGCCTCCGGAAACATCTGCTCAAGCAAGCAGCCGAGGTGGAGGTACTCTTTCTCATCAATGGTAACGATGAGTACGGAATCTTTTGGATTCAGTAGCTTCTTAGCCAACGCCAGCCGCCTCTGCATAAAGGAGAGCCATTTGCTATGTCTATATTCGTCGGCGCCGTCCACGTAGTCATTATTGTACTTCCAGTCACGAGCCCCAGTATTGTACGGCGGATCAATATAGATGCAGTCCACCTTCCCGGCGTACATATATTCCAGCAACTGAAGTGCATGATAGTTGTCCGCTTCAATTAGGGTGTGCCAGAGGTCGCTATCAGGGGCGTTGCAGATGGAATCAATCGGTTTCAAGTAAGGGTAGATGGGGGTCCCGAATTGAGCAATGGACACCAACTCGGCCAAATTGAACGTCTTTGCCTCCTGAGTGCCAGTATCTATACATTCAGCAATCCCGTCATCTACAGAGAGGACTTTGTATACATTTTTCCCGCCTGCTTTCTCCATCACGATAGAATTCTTCTTGACGGGGACATCATATAATTTAACGGACTCCGGTAGGTGCTCCTCGAAAACAAGCCCGAACTTCTTCTGCTTATTCATTCGGTCCAATTCAGCCTCAATCCTCACTCGGAGTTCTGAATCCTTGATTTGAGCAATAAGGTCATTTATTGCAGCCATACGTATCAGGTGTTATTTAGTTGCTGTATAATCGTGTAAATATAGGAATTTTCCCCCGCATTTTAAAAAGAACAGCCCCTAAACTGCAATTTGACCGGGAATTACGCCTCACAGAAACATTCCGTCCTGAAAGATTCCGTTGCCTTACTAGTAGAATGTAAATTGCCAATCAGAAAAAGCTCAATGGTACGGCCCTGAGGAAGGATAGCCGATGAATACTAAAGCCGACACAACCTACACCTTTCCACTCAAGCTTGGGAATTTGGTGTGGATGCGTCTCTGGTTGAAGAAAGAGTGCCCGTTATGGATAGGCCTGCTAAGAGAGTGGGCTGCGGGACTCTTTTTTTTCTCCTTTCTGACACCGCTCAACGCCTTATATAGTGTGATTTAGGAGAGAGTTCTGACCTTGGCACCATTCTCTGCTTGCTTTACCGCCTTGTCTTTGGTGGGATTACATCGGTGCCATAACCTCTCCACAGCCCACGTCCAGAAGTTGATTGTGGGCTTTTTCTTTGGTCCCTCCCGTAAAAGCTCAGACCCTTATTTATGAAATTATTTAGAAATCAATTTATTAACCCAATAAAAAACATTATTATGAGTAAAGCATTAAAAATTTTGACCGCAGCAGTTGACATATTGCTGCTTATCGACATTGCCTCCGACCTTGTGAGAAAATACAGGGAGCGGAAGGCCGGAAAGAACAACATTGTCTCCCCTGAAACCGAGGAGGAGCCTATTCCCGAGGAGGCGTAGGCTATGTGGGAGATCTAATAACCGTCCTCGAAGCTATCGTGAGCATTCTTAAAGGTGCTAATAAGCTTTGGGGACTTTATTCTAAGAAGGGTGTAAAGCCCACTAAATCAACAAAATCAGAAACCATTAAAACAGAAGAAAATGGAAAAGAACAATTATAACGACGGTGCTCTGCTGCCTGTCATGCTGGATTCACAAAAGGTAGTTCAGCCAGAAGAGCAGCAAAACCCGTTCATCCTGGGAAATACTCAGGAAATCTCACTCGAAAGACTCCAGGACGAATACCTTGTCCCTGTCTTTTCCCGTGACAATGTGGAGACCATCAGCCATACTGAAACGGTCTCGACTGTATTGGATGCTGTCCAGACCTTCTTTCACGGTCAAGAAATCAGCACCCCTATTGTCCGCTGCTCCCACGAAATGAAGCTCAGAACAAACTACGGCAAAGGAAAGCTCGTAGAAAACCTGAGACCGGAGGACTGCGGAAGCTATATGCAACGAATGATGTTTATGGTGGAGATTCCCTCTATAACGCAGATGGTCAATGGCAACATACTAACCTTACAGGTGGTAGGTGTCCATTCGTATACTGAAACAAATCTACTGGGAAATTCCTCTCAAAGACAGACCTTCAGAGTTGGTGTCGGATTCCTTAACACTATCTGTACCAATCTCTTACTGAAAACTGACGGTTGCAACTTGACTATCAAAGTCACGAACACCGCCGACCTTTTCAAGTACTGCATGGACCTGTTCCAGCGGTACGACTACAAACAGCACCTTCAGGAGATGGAGGCGCTGGGAAAAACGATGATTGATGTGCCAACGCTTGCTCAATTCTTAGGAAGAGCGAGAATGGCAGCCGCTTTGCCGTCGTCTATGAAGGCAGAGCTCAATCTACCGGAATTCATACTCCCCGAAAGCCAGATTAACAGCTTGGTTCGCGATTATTACACGGACGAGAACTTTGGCGGCTTCGGGAAGGAAATCTCAGCCTGGCAGCTCTATATGCTTTGTACCAATTACAAGAACAACTATATC
>Ga0247611_10006915_pt1 | contig 14425 bp, 9 predicted proteins | sample 177DNAGHGhighgp2_FD_192422 | JGI IMG/M metagenome (GOLD analysis project Ga0247611, IMG submission 192422) | Sheep rumen microbial communities from Palmerston North, Manawatu-Wanganui, New Zealand - 1770 DNA GHGhigh gp2 | ecosystem: Host-associated > Mammals > Digestive system > Stomach > Rumen ...
GGTAGAACTTGTGGTTCTATCGCCCAGAGTCCATGTGGCGGTTACCCCGTCTTGAGCTTCACCGGTTTCTAGTTTCACGATTTCTCCTGTTACGGCTACATTGACAGTCTGTTCACCTTGTGCTATCTGGATATTACCATTTATCTCTGCGTTCTCATCAGTGATATTATATTTGGCATAGAGAGTTTCGAGTATCATGCCGGCTTCGTATGAGAGGGTGAGCGATGAACTCCAGTTTTGCTGGTCTGTTGATACCAGTATGTTTCCGGTAGTGGTCAGTGATACAGAACCCTGTTCAGGACTAAGTTCAAACCCTTTAAGAGTAATACTCTTGGTAAGACTTTGTCCCTTGTAGCCACTACCCAGACTGAGGGCTGAAGGAGTAGCTGTGAGTTCAGTTGTCAGGTTGACATCGTCAGCAAGGATACCTTGTTCTTTCATCTTCTGGGCACAAAGTCGGGCTATCATGGTAGCGCCAGTCTCATTAAAGTGGGTTGAGCCATTACCGTCGAAGAATAATTCGTTGGCCTTGGTATCACCATATTTTTCGAATAATTCTTCAGAAGCCTGTGTCAGATCGATAAAAGGCACGTTCATAGAGTCTGCTACATGTTTCATCATGGCAGGGTAATCCATAAGAGTATTGTCTTCGCTTACACTTTGATTGGTGAGAACACCGTTTGAGGTGAGGACAGAGTAGCTGTCGCCCAAATCATGACGACCATTGCGGCGAATCTTGTTACCTGTGAAATACTTACGACATACAGGGCTTACCAATACAGGCGTACAGCCTGCGATGCGGCTCTCGTTGACATACTTAATAAGGTAATCCTTATAGGCACCATTAGGTACAGTTCCACGAGTGTCCACGCTGGAAGCCTGGGCATCACCGATGCTCTCGTAATAAGCCTTGAGTTCTGCTCCATCCATACCGTCGTTTTTCTCATCGTTATGAGCAAACTGTATGAATACGTAGTCACCTTCTGCCAGCTGAGTTTTGGTGGTAGCCCAGAAACGGGAGTCTTCATAGAAGCTGCGGGTACTGCATCCACCATGTGCATAATTAGCTACTAGTAGATTCTCGGTGAGGAAGTCTTGAAGATACATTCCCCAGCCACGAGTCACGGTTTGTGAAGGATCGTAAGGTGCCATGGTCGAATCACCAATGGTGTGAACCTTGCGTATGGCTTGTGCCCCAAAACTTGACAAAAGGGCGACAAGAACCATAAGAATTTTCATTAGGTTATTTTTCATCATTATTAAAAAGGATTAGTAATTTATTCGGTTGCAAAATTACAGATAACTCTACAAGAGATAGGGTGAAAAATAACGAAAAGAATGGGTAAAAAAAACGCAAACAACCGATTAACAGGGTGTTTGCGCTTGTATATGATATTTTTATTCTCGATATTCGCTCGGTGTTTTTCCGATAGAGGATTTAAATACCTTGGAGAAATATTTGGGATCGTTAAATCCACACCTGTAAGCTATTTCGGATATATTCATATTTGTATTTTTTAGTAACTCTGTGGCTTTCTTGATGCGGGCCTCTTTAAGAAAATCACCAGGGGTGAGTCCTATAAGTTCTTTGAGTTTACGGGTAAGATTTGATTTTGACATTAATGCTGCTTCGGCCATTTCACTGACACCGGCATCTGTATCGCCGATGTGTTCTTCAACGAAGGTCATGACACGTTTCATGATAGCGTCGTCTTGTTCGGAGAGTTGTGGCTTACTTGTTTCTTCTTGGGCTGTTTTCTGTTCTTGCTCTTCTGTATGGAGTAGTGCCAGATAGGCTTCAAGGGTTTCCCTTTGCTGGCTTTTCATGCGTTTTATATAATAATAGGTATAGCCTCCTATAGCCAGTATGGTAATGATAGTCAGAAGATTAAGCAGTGTAAACCAGATTGTTTCTGTGAATTTAGGGGTAACATGAATTGATAGTTTGCGAGTATTGTTACTCCATGTGCCGTCTGCATTGGTACTCTGAATGAGAAGTTTGTAATCGCCTGGCTTTAATTCTGGGAGTGTAATCGTACGATTGTGCCCCAGATAGTGCCACTCGGTATCATCAGCCAGTCGATAAGCATATAAGATATGATGTGGATCACTGTAATCGAGTGCAGCGAAAGAGAGAGAGAGCGTTCGTTCATCAGTTTGAAGTGTAATTTTGTTGAGTGCATCTGCATGATACAGGGTGGGATGATTCTCTATGCTTATGGCTGTCAATGCCAAATATGGTCGGAATCTGCTGCCCTGAAGTGCTTTCTCGTTTATCTGGATAGCTCCATCCTGGAGTCCTAATAACCAGCGTCCGTCAGCCAGACGGATAGGGGTGGCGTCGCTGAATCGGCAGGATCGTTGCAGAAAGTGCTTACTAAGCGAACGAGACTTGCCGGTTTGGGGATTAAGGATGATTAGTTTGTTGCTGCTTACGATAAGTATGTTGTTTCCTAGTGATACCATAGACAGTGCGATGTCTGAGGCAAGGCCCATTGACATATCGAAATGTCGGAACCGGAGTTGTTTGTCGAGCAGATTCGTATTGAGAATTTCATTGACTCCGCCGCTTTCTGTGGCAATATAGAGGTGCCCCTGGTGTTCCAGAATATTCATGCAGGCCGAAGAGCTCATACTATTGACTCTGTTGGCCTCTTTCTGATGAAGAATAAACTTTTTATTCTTGATATCAGCCACAAATAGTCCTTCTGTTGTGGCTCCCAGCAGAACATTTCCTTTTCGGAATATTTTGCGGAAGCGCATTTGGGGTGCGGTAGGTGGCAGCCAGGATGTTAACTTGCCGCCTTTCAGTTGGAAAATGCCCTGAAACGAGGCAATCCAAGTTGGTTCATGACTGGAAGTAACGATGTCATAGATATCAAGAGGTGGCGAGCAGCGTTGAAAGCCGTTCTCATTGCCTATAAGCAAACCTTCAGGTTTGCAGCCCAAAAGAATCTGTCCCTGCGCATCTTCTGCTATGGTATAGGCTGAGGCCTGAATGGGAATGGATTTTTTGAAATGAAGTGAACGGTCAAAAAGATAGATGCATTTTTCTTCACGACTGGAAATCCAAATCTGGCCTTTATGATCTTTGAAGAAAGCTCTTATTTGAGAAGAATGGCCCACTTGGTCTAATTGTTTTACGGGAGAATGTGATGGAGTAAGTTTTTGGATACCATTCTTCATGATGCACCATAAATTACCCTGTCGGTCATACATCTCGAAGAGTTTTTCTTCTTTACCCTTCATAAATCTGGTCTGTCTGTGAGAGACCGAGTTGAGAATACGATTAGCGCGGACGGTAAGATTATAAAACTTGCCGTCTTTCTGACTAAATCTGTACCATGTCTCATCTACGCGACAGTATATGTCATTATTTTTGGCAAGTATCATATCGCGAATGCGATCAGTAGGCATATTGCTTCCATCACCAGCTTTCGACTTGAATGCAATAAATTCCTTACCATCGAATCGATTAAGACCATTCCATGTGGAAAACCACATCATGCCATTGTGGTCTTGTAGCATTTGAGTAACATGCCATTGGGTTAGACCTGAATCTTCATTGTAGAATGTCGTGTCATAAGTTTGGCTCTTCACGGTAGAAATGACCATAAGAAGCATCATTAGTAAATAGGTTCTCATGTATAAAGCTAATCTTTTTATTTAGGCGCGGCGAAGGTAATAAAAATATCAGAATAATCCAAAGGATATATTAAATATATAATATCGTGTTTCATTTCTATTGTTCGATACTATGATGGCGAGGATGGTATTATCAAATAAGAAAGGGGCATTTCTCACGATATGCCCCTTTCTTGCTTAAATACAATAGTCAATTATCCATTTTTGTCTTTAATATGTCTTTCATATTCGGCAAGTTCCCGTTCTCCGAAGTGGGCCAGACCGTAATGTTCATCATGTTGACTAAGGTCTAGACCTACCCGTTCACTCTCGATGCTGACACGCATAGGTACAAATTTATCTACTAACCAATAACCGAAATAACTCATAATAAAGGTGTAAACGAATACTATAGCGATGGCTAACAGATGATAGAGGAAGACGACAAAGCCATCCCATGTGCCGGCAATAAGCCCTTCCTGAATGAAGATACCTGTCATGACTGTACCTACAATACCACCTGTGCCATGGGTAGGAAATACGTCGAGAGCATCGTCTATGCGGCTCTGTGAACGCCAGTATACGGCAATATTGCATATCATGGTAATTATGAATGCGATAAATATGGTCTGCCCTACAGTAACATATCCTGCTGAAGGGGTGCAAGCTACCAAACCGACGACACAACCTACAGCTGCGCCCATAGCTGAAGGTTTACGGCCACGAAGACAATCGAAAAATATCCAAGTCATCATCGCTGTTGCTGAGGCTGTCGTGGTATTTAAGAAGGCTTTAACGGCTACACCATCGGCGTGTAAAGAACTACCTGCATTAAAACCAAACCATCCTAACCAAAGCATGGCAGCTCCGAGGAGCACAAAAGGTATGTTGGCTGGTTCCTCATTCTTGGTCTGAGTCTTTCTTCGACCAAGAAATATCGCTCCGGCTAATGCTGCAACACCAGATGAGGCGTGGACAACGATACCACCTGCAAAATCGACTACTCCCCATTTCAAGAATAGTCCATCTGGATGCCATGTCATGTGTGCCAATGGACAGTAGATCACTATGAAGAAAAACATCATGAAGAAGAGGTAAGCCGAAAAACGTACTCGCTCTGCAAATGAACCTGTAATCAGTGAAGGGGTAATAATGGCAAATTTCATCTGGAACAGAGCATAAAGAGCCAACGGTATCGTTGCGCCACCTACTAATTTTCCTGTTGGGGTAATATAAGTGTCGGCTCCTACATTCTGAAACATTAAAAAGGTGTTCGGATTGCCTAAAATGCCGCCAATGTCGTCACCAAAACACAGACTGAAACCAAATGCTACCCAGAGTACTGTAATGATACCCATGGCGATAAAACTTTGGAGCATGGTTGATATTACATTTCGGGCTCCTACCATTCCTCCATAGAAAAAAGACAGTCCTGGGGTCATCATTAATACAAAAATCGTGGAGGTGATGAGCCAAGATACATCTGCACCATTGATCTTACTAAAATCACAGGTGAATGATGGTTCACTGACGAATAATCCTGATATGGCTATAAAGGCCATGCCAAGCATGAGTAAAATCCATTTCTTTTTGATATGCATAGCTATTTCTTTTATATATAATGGTTTGTGTTTTGGCTGCAAAGATAGCTTTTTGTTGGCAAAAGTGGTGTAATTGATATCATAATGTTTTATATATTATGTTTATTCTTACGTATTGTAAGATATTTGATAATGAACGCTTACAGTTGGTTAGTATTTTTAGTCTATAACTTACGAATAGTAAGAATACTAATTATTCACGTAGAAAAATGTAATATATTAAACTAAAATAGTTTCAATTTGTTTATATTTGCAGTTGTAAAGATAACACCTGATGTATTTTATCTAATTGTCGTTGAGAGAGAGATTTGTAAGTTTATTATAGTGCCTATGTACTAATTAAAAAATGAATGTAATACGTGAGAAGCATGAATAAGCAGTTCACTTCAAAAGGTGGACTGCTATTTTAATTAACAAAGTAAATAAAAAAGATATATGAAAGAAACATTGAATATTGCACTTGTTGCACACGATTCACGTAAGAAAGAAATCATGAATTGGGTTAAGTTTAATGCAGACTTACTCTCTAATCATCATCTTTATGCGACGGGTACTACCGGAAAGCTTATCAGTGAGCTGAGTATTGTTACTGAAACAGATGGTGATAAAGAAGTGGTAACTTATCCTTTTAAAGATAAGGTTACTCGGTTACTGAGTGGTCCACTGGGGGGAGATCAGCAGATAGGTGCTATGATTGCCACCGGCCAGGTAGATATGCTTATCTTCTTTTGTGACAACTTGGTGATGCAGGGACACCAGAACGATGTGTCGGCTTTGTCTCGACTGGCTTCACTTTACAATATTGCTTTTGCTACTAATCGTACGACTGCAGATATGCTATTGACATCGAGTTTATTGGGTAACGAGAGCTATGAGCGTAAAATACCTGATTGCATTCAGGCTTATGCTCATCGTAATTTAAATCAATAGCCAAAATATATAATCTTGTTGTAAACTTGTCTTAAAAAATTTTGGCTATTTGAAAAAAAATATTACTTTTGCAATCGTTTTGTAAAAGGGAGTACCTATTGCATAATAGGCGAGTAATTTAATGGTAAAATAGCGGTCTCCAAAACCGCCTTTCTGGGTTCGATTCCTGGTTCGCCTGCAAAGAAAAAAAGTGAATTAGCACATTTTGCTAGTTCACTTTTTTAGTTATAATCACTTTACTTTTGATATAATCGCGATATTTTCCGATATTTAGTTCTTTGTGCAGATGTAATTGTTATTCTTCAGATCATTCATCAGTGAATTTATCCATCGTATTTTTAATGCGAAGACGTACCCGTTCGGCGAAACTAAGATGATGGGTTGATTGTTCCTTGATATCGTATTCATGTGCACCGTTTTCATCATAATTTGTCGGTTTCTTGATGACGGAATTATGATTTGCTGCAGGATTATAGGGTTTGAACGTTAATTTATCCTCTTTCTGGTCATCCTTTTCTTCCAGATTTTCAAGCGTTTCTAGTTCGTTCTTCTCTTTTTGCTCTTCCAAAGTCTCTATTTCAAGATTAGAAAAATCATCATTTTCATCTTCCTCAGCTATTTCAGTGCTTGCATCCTTTTCAGTATTATCTGCATCCTCAGAATGTTCAGTCTGATTTTTTCGATAGAGACTTTCGATGATTTCGTTATAATATAAAGTTTCATCTTCTCCATGATCTTTTTCTCTAGGCAGGAACTCATTATCCAGCCCCGTTGCTAGAATAATTACTTTGGCATCCTCGCCAACAGTATTGTCATCAGATACGCCCCATATCACATTAATATTTGGATCAAGTTCATACATGAAAGAGTCTATTTCTTGCATTTCACTGATCAAGAGAGGATGCTCTTCGCTCGTATAAATATTAAAGAGAATGCGTTTGGCTTTAGAAATATCGCTGCCGTATAGAAGAGGAGAGTCGAGTGCATTAAGAATCGCATTTTGAACACGTTTTTCGCCCGATGCTCTTCCGATAGCCATTAAAGCTCCGCCACCTCCCTTAATAGTAGCTTCCACATCTCTAAAGTCAAGGTTAATAGTGCCCTCAACAGTAATCAGTTCTGCTATACTTCTTGTGGCATCACTCAGTAATTTGTCGGCAGTCTTGAATGCTTCCTTGATAGGTACCCGTGTATCGGCATAGATATCACAAAGACGCTCGTTGTTTACAATAAGCAGGGCGTCTACATTTTTACGAAGCTGTTCTACTCCCTGTAAGGCCGTGATAATCTTATTGCGTTTCTCAAAAAAGAAAGGAATGGTAACAATACCTACTGTCAGAATGTTCAGCTGCTTGCACACACCAGCGATAATCGGGCTTGCTCCCGTGCCCGTTCCACCGCCCATGCCTGCAGTGATAAAGCACATTTTAGTGCCGTCAGACAACAATCGTTTGATATCGTCTACGGCTTCTTCGGCATCTCGTTTGGCGATTTCTGGATTGGCACCAGCACCCAAACCTGTGCCCAATTGTATTTTTACGGGTACAGGTGAATTTCTCAGACTCTGGCTATCAGTATTGCATACAGCAAACGAGACATTATCAATGCCTTCCCGATACATATTGCTTACAGCATTGCATCCGCCACCACCTACACCGATTACCTTGATGATGTCTTTGGTCTTGTCTTCTATTTCTACATCGAAATCGAGCATATTCTATCTTTTTTTATCAGAATTCCCAAGTATAACTTACTCCGATATCAAAAGAATGCCAAGTGGCTTTTTCACCTTCTTCAAACCCTCCTTGATGGTGTCGTATGGCATATTCGCCTTTTACTACCAGGTTTTTGAGTGGTGAAAAGTTGATACCCACAGTATATTTATTAAAGTTGAGTTCGCCTAAATGAAACAATCCATCGTATCGCATAAATGGAATAAGTTCTATCTTATCTGTCTTTTCAGTTGTCTCAAAGAAGTCGTAGCCGATTTCTATACCAGCAGATTTAGCTGATTGGTCGGTACAGTAAATAGCAGAACCATCTATAATCCAACCATTCTCCTGGTAATCGAAGTCGAAAGCACCATACCATAGTCCGTCTGTACCAAGAAAATTCAAATCTTGTCGGTGATATTGACTTTTGCATGGTGTTCCCCAGTAGCTACTCAAACCCAAGCGAAGACCGTTGATAGGATAGTAGTTCAGGCGAGTAGCTCCTCCTAGCATTTGGCTATTTTTTAGCGGGAGAGAAGTATAGATATAGCCGCCAATCTGATAATCCCATTTACCAAAGGAGCCATATATACTGGCGCCACCTTCGTGCCAGCTCATCGGAATAATATTCGATTCGCTTTCAGGGTCGTAGATGGTAAGTGCAGGTCCACCTGCGTTGACGATACCTACAGGAACCTCGATAATACCAGCTTTTGCACTGAAGGCCTTAGAAAAATCTTTGGCTATATACAGTTTATTGGATGTAAAGTTGCCATCAAATTTATATTCCCACTGTTTATTTTCATAAAACTGCTCATATTCCAGTTCGGCCACAACAGTCCACCCTTTGCCCAAATGTAAATGGCCATTAATAATGAAATGAGGCAAGTCGAGCAAGTCAGGAGAATCAAGGTCCCCGTGTCTGCCATAGTTTACTTCAGAATACAAACTACCCTCAAATCGCTTATTATTGACACCAGTATTATCAATAATGATATTGGAATCTTTTTTATTCTCTGCTTTTTGATTCAAATATTTGTCACGGTCATCCTTAAAATGATGAGATACTTGTTCGCGATGTAAAACAGACTTAGGCTCATGGTGAGAATTAGTTATGGTCGTGTCTTTTGTGGTAGAATAAGACACACGTAGCTGATTATCGGTTTGTTGAGCCTGCATGTTGAAAGAATTACAGAGAATCAATAAACAAGCAGCAATCATAGTATTTCTTGGTGAAGTATTATAATTCGATATTATCAATGCGCAGTTTTAGTAGACCAGCAGGAACCCTTACTTCGACCACGTCTCCTACCTTTTTATTAAGTAAAGCCTGTGCAATAGGAGATTTGATAGAAATCTTACCCTCTTTAAGGCTCGCTTCGTGCGGACTTACGATGGTATAATTCATGCTGGCATTATTACCAGTATTCGTAAGTTTAACCTTACTGAGAAGCTGTACATTGTCAGCACTGAGCCGTGAGGAATCGATAACCCGAGCATGAGCCAGTACATTCTGCTTAAAACGAATACGGCCCAGTAGACGTCCTTGTTCGCGCTTAGCTGCATGATACTCGAAATTTTCACTCAGATCGCCTTTATCACGTGCTTCTGAGATCGCTTCTGTTACTCGTGGTAATTCCACCTTAGTAAGGTGTTGTAATTCGGCTACGAGTTTATCGTATCCCTCTTGAGACATATATTCCATAAGGCTTCTTCTTTTTAGTTTTTATTAATGCTAATGGGGATTATTGATGGAGCTATTTTAATAGCTTAGTCAGTTAATTCTGGGTACTCAGTAAGCAGATGTTCCATCAAGTCATTCAGGTTATCTTGTAAGTCGATATTATAATTTACGACAAGAGAAACTTTTTTGTCTTTTACATTAACGTGTAATGTTCCTAATGCTTCGTTGTACTCTACTGGCAAACGGATATCTCCAAAAACAAATGCGAAGTCTCCGCCTTGTTTTATAAAATTGTCTATTTGTTGTCTGATTGCTAATTTTTGTTGATGAGTTGCCATGATTTTATTTTATTTCGACGTGCAAAGGTAGTACATTATTTTGAAATACGATAGTTTTTCGTGCAGTAACTTTTGCGAAGAAGCCTCTTTTTTGCAAGAGTCATAATTATCATTTATTGGTATAGTTTAATTCGTTACAACGTAAGTAAATAATTCCAAAATTCCTCCTCTATCGTAACGGTTGTTGTATAAAAAATCATAATTATATGCGTTTTCATTATTAATATCAGTAATTTTACTATACCTTTGTTGTAGAAAGAAAATTTGTTTTTGTTAAAAAATTTTTAGTTATTATTCCTATATTATTATTTATTATTCATTTAAAATTAGGAGAGTTATCGTTATGAAAAAAAGTAAAATTAGTGTAATGAGCCTCGTTGTATTAGCAGGTTTGACTATTGTCGGTTGCAAGGATAATAAAGCAGAAGCATTGCAGAAACAGCTTGATTCTCTTGCAAATGTAGATAGTCTACGTGCTGAAGATGTTACCTCTATGGCTCAGTTTATTCAGGTTATGAGTGATGGTATGGACAGTATTGCTGCTCAGGAAGGTATTGTTCGCAAGTCTTCTAATCCTGAGGGAAAGCGTATTGATAAGGAAACTTTAAAGACTCAGTTGTCTACCTTAAATGATATCGTTAAGCGTCAGCGTGAGCATATCGCAGAGCTCGAGCAAAAGCTTAGCAGCAGTAATTCTTCTTATTCTCAGCGTGTGAAGAAGTTGATAGCTTATTACAAGCAGCAGTTGGATGAGAAAGAAGCTAAGATTGCTGAATTGCAGGCAGAGTTGGACAAGAAGAACGCAGATATCGCTAAGTTGAATGATGATATCACAGCTCTTAATACCACGAATACTCAGCTTAATAATACGGTTGCAGAGCAGCAGACGGTTATGAATGCTCAAGATGAAACGATTCATGAGGCTTATGTGCAGATTGGTACAAGTAAGGAGCTGAAGAATAAGGGCTTGTTGACTGGTGGTTTCCTTGCAAAGAAAAAGATTGATGTATCTAAGTTGAAGAGTGCAGATTTCAGCAAAATTGATATCCGTAACTATAATGATATTAACTTGAATTCTAAGAAGCCTCAGATTATGACTCAAATGCCTGCAGGTTCTTATGAGATTACTCGGAATGCAAATGGTACTTCTACTTTACACATCAAGGATGTGAACAAGTTCTGGAGTGTTAGTAAGTTCTTGGTTATTAAATTGTAATTCATTATATTAATTTTTTTATTTAGAGGTTCGACTTTTTTAATAAGTCGAACCTCTAATGTTTTTCTAGTAACGCTTTTTATTGAGCCTGTTTCACCTGATAGTTGGCTGTTATCTTAACGATATGAGGCAACTTCTCAAGATCGTACCAGCGTCGTGTCATAAGATGACTACGATCTTTTATTTTTTTCCACGACTTGGGCAAAAGTGGTAGTGTATTATGCCAGAGTATATCATTTTCTCCTACGTGGATAGCCCAAATGGTCTCTCTGTCTGTTATGCAGGAATTATCTTCGCGTATCTTATATTCAGCTATCGTTTGCATGCAATGTTCGCATTCAGGATTATAGAAGAATAGGGTAATATCACCTTGTAGAGGAGTCGTATAGAGTGTAGAGTCTCGTCCTTCTTCATCAGTATATTGAAAGTCGAGAACGACATGTCCCCGTGTGTCTCGTCTGAAAAATTCCCAGAGTTTAGGATTGTATACAGGTGATTCACGGTCGGTTAAGTACCGATGACTTTCGTCTAATATGAAGTCGATGGCTTCTGGATATGGGGATGCTTCTTGAAACAGGTTATTGATGGCATGTTGCTTGTAATCGTCATCCTCAATGTGCTGCAAGAGAAAGAAAAAGTCTGCCAAAAATTGTTCCTGTTCTGCAGATTGGGCTATATTCTTATCTGAAAAATGGAAGTGCTGACAGTATTTGATGAGGTCTATTGACTCTAAATCCTGTGCCTGTATTTTGTTCGAAATAGTCAGTAGAGTAAACAAAAGAAATAAAAGGACTGATTTTTTTTTCATGATACCCGTCGAAATGTTCATGGATATATGGCTATTCATATCAAAGAGCCATCGGCCCGTGAAATCACTTTTGTGATTTCACGGCGATGGTCTTGGTTGCATTTTTAACTTTCACGATGTATACACCAGGATGTAGTTCCTTGGTATATTCGTTTTGTACCTGATGAGCATGGCTGTAGAGTTTACCACTGATGGTGTAGATATTGACATCTTCTGCACCTTCGATACCCTTAACATGTAAGGTCGTATTTTCTACATATATGCTTAATGTACTGCTAGCCTCTGCAGTCTTAATACCCGTAGGTTGCATGCCACCAAACTTAATAGCAAGACGGTTGTCGTATGTACCAGCTTTGCTGATCGTAAGCTGGTAAGCATTATCTTTAAGATCGGTAACAGTACCCGTTGCATGGTCTATGAGCCATACATTACTAACTTGTTCAAAAGCATCAACCTCAGGTAATGATATCGTATAGTTACCCGTTTTTGCAGCTTTGATACCTATACCCAATTCCTGTTCAACCGGAGCTTCAGGTACCCAGCTCATACGTGTGCCGTCAGAAGCGTTTGCATAAATTTCTGGTAGGGTATCGTTGATGGCATCCCATTTTACACCACCGTTACCAACACTGTAGGTAATGCTTGTGGCTTCAGCAGATGGAGCCATCTTAACAGCATCTTTAGTACCATTCTCTGCCGTTAGCATGATATTTGGCTTGGCAGCAGCCTGTGTTGGTTCTTCTGGGTTTATAGGCAGGCGGAAGGTAACTTTTTCGGTATCACTTTGAGTTGCGGTCTGTGTAAAGTAGCCGTCGCCCATCGTTATCTCAGAACCTTCTTCCCAGCTTGGGAGAGTTACCATCTGGTCTGCACTCTGGTATGTACCGTCTTCACTGTTTACGCCATAGAGCACATGTGGAATGTGCATCTGGTACTTGCCATTCTGACCGGTAGCAGTATTGTAATTACTTACCAAGTATGGAAGTCCGATAAAGTTCCATCCCATATTTTCTGCTCTAGTAAAGTGAGCAGTTCCACTACGATCAATCGTGTTATGCTGTGTAAGAATAACCTGCTTATCGCTACCGTCTTCCTCGTAGGCAAAACTGTTATTATTCTTGGCAAAGGCTGTCATTCGAATGGTCTGATCTTCGTTGAGAGAGCGGCCATAGTCTATCATCCATCCTTCTCCAACTTGAAGAGGAGTATCGACATGCACATCCTCCCAGCATGACGAATTTTCAGTTTGATATTTGTAGTTCCATGCAGAGCGAGTTTCGCCATTGTAGGTTTTAACCACAGCATTGGTGAGATCGAATTTACTTAATGTGATATTACCATCTTGACTAGATACCACATTTACATTATCCCAATAGTACTCATTGAATGGAAGCGACATGAGTTTATAGCGATCACCCTTTTTGAGAGTCTTCTCAATAGCGACATAGCTTGCTCGTATCACATTACGATTACCATAGAGAGAGGCACTGTCTTTGAGGAGTAGATAACTTGGCATGAATGCGTTGTCGGCGTCAAAAATAGGAGTTTCACTCGCATTCTTGTTGAAATTGAATCTTGCCCCTCGCCCGATATACATGACACTACCCGCATGTGGATAGAAGTTGCCACCGTAATTCTTGGTATAGGTACGGTAGCTGTCATCATCCTCAGTGAGATTAGCCTCTGTGTTTGTGGTGTTTTCGGTATAGACATTTTGATGGTCAGAGATGTTCCATACTTCAAAAGCACCAATATCAATATGGTTGGATGTTTCACCATCCTGTTTACCGAGTAGACGTGGATTACCTAAAATATCACGGTCTGTTGCAAAGTTTACTGCATCGTGTGAGAAGTGTTTGTTGCCGATGATGAGTTCACCACTTGGTGTGGTTATATTCGTACCGGCATTAATCATGCTGCTCGCTTCGTGCAACTGATAGTAATAGGTAGGATAGATTGTATATGCTGTAGGTTGATGAGCATAAAGGGTATTATCCATATATGGAATGAACGGATTCACCTGGCTTGCCGTATTGCTGGTGGTGAATGTTCCGTTTCCATTCTTTTCAGCTGATGTGCCAGTAGCAGTGTTCCACATCAACGTATTGATGACCTCACCACTCTTATTGTCTACAGTAATACCATCTGCCTGGTTGGCAATAATGGTATTGTTGAGCAGTACACCACCCTGATTGTCCACGAGGGTCGTTGCCGTATTGTTATAGATGAGAGAGTTATAGAGCAAACCATTTTTGATTCTGATCAGAGCTTCACCTTTGTTCTTATTGTTTTGTATAATAAGGTTGCGAAGAGTGGTACGATCATTATCAAGTTCGATAGCCGGAGTTTCAGCTATGCTGTCATTCTCGATGATAAAGCCATCTATAATGCTACCCAGAATGTTATCTTTATTATCGACCGGTTCCGTAATGAGACCACGTATACGGGTGGCATTAGCGCTGTTGGTTTCAGATGCCATACCACGACGGTCAGCCTTGATATGATTAATCAT
>Ga0247611_10006916_pt1 | contig 14424 bp, 8 predicted proteins | sample 177DNAGHGhighgp2_FD_192422 | JGI IMG/M metagenome (GOLD analysis project Ga0247611, IMG submission 192422) | Sheep rumen microbial communities from Palmerston North, Manawatu-Wanganui, New Zealand - 1770 DNA GHGhigh gp2 | ecosystem: Host-associated > Mammals > Digestive system > Stomach > Rumen ...
TTGCTTCAAAATCCAGTATTTTATTGGTGTTCAGAGAGTTTGATGTAGTAAATAATCTCGCTGAATTGTAATATTTCTTTTTCATTTCAAAAGTTCATTAACTTCACTAACTTTCTTTCACAAAATAGAAGCAAATGCCTTCTGTGTAAGTCATTTTTCCTTGATGAGAACTTGTAATTCGATTCATGGATGTTCGATCATGTTGTCCATTTTGTTGTCTAAAAGTTCACTAAGTTAGTGAAATTCACTTATTCTATGAAATAGTGAATTTTTATAATTATAATCCGAAAAAAAATAAAAGCAAATTTTTTCACACTTTCTATGAAATGGTGAATTTTTTGAAAATATGTGTCGAATTTTCACTGAAATAGTGAAATTCACTATTGTTGTGAATTTTTTGATAAAAATGGGAAAATATTGTAGTTGGGAATTCAGATTTTTCAATTTTTTTTGGTGTCAAAAATTGGAGTATGACATAATATTATATATATAGCATTTTTTATGAAATAAAAATTTCTTGTATGAGTAGCAAATCCCCCTGCCTTCGGCATCCCCCTTTGTCAAGGGGGTATCTTTCCTCCTTGATAAAGGAGGGGGACCACGAAGTGGTGGAGGATTTGTAGAGTACATTCTTCGCTATTGCTCAGAATGGGGAGTTTGTGTAAGTTTGTCATTCAGAGGCTCATTTATGAGCCGAAGAATCCAGAAATCTTATTTGTTTATCCTGGATTTCTCGCATTCGCTCGAAATGACGACGAGATGTTCAAGATTCTTCGCTATTGCTCAGAATGACAGTATAAAAATGTAAAAATCCCCTCGGCTAAAGCCGTTTTCCCTTTCGTAAAGGGGAACAAATTGTGTTCTTTTTTGAAAGGAGCCGCCCGAAGCTTGTTCAGCTAGCTGAGGGCTGAGGATTTACTTCATAAGATTCTTCGGTTTTGCACCAAGACGACAGCAAATCTCCCCAACCCCTCTTTATCAAGAGGGGCACATATACAAATTTTCCTCCTTGATAAATGAGGGGAGTCACGAAGTGGTGGAGGATTTGTAAATAAACCATAAAAAAGTCAAGCTAAACTAATAAATAAGAAAATATAATTCAAATCTAATAAAACTCACAAAAACAGGTACAGATTTTTTCCAATTTTGTCTAATTTTGTCACAAATTTAGAAGTATGTCGTAATCTCAACTGTAAGGGTCGTTCTCTGTCTAAAATATATCAGAACGTGCTTGCAGATGCCTAAATTCATCATCTTTGTTTGGTGAAAGTAAGGGATCATCGACATGCGAGATACTCGCGAATCTTGGATGATCTTGGCGAAGGTAAGTCAGCATTTTATCTCTTATTTCCCTTTAAGTAGGGCTCTAAAGTTATATGGATGTCAACCTTAGTCAAAATCTCTTGCATTTGTGTCTAATATTTTTACACTGAGAATCAGTTTACTGTGTGGAGACACAGAAACCCAACCCTGTTTGGTAATTTATTTTGTGACTTTTTATTTCTATTCAACAAAACAACATGAACATTAAAAAAATGTTTACTGCATTGTCTGCAATGGTAGTTGCTGTTACAATGACATTGCCTAGCGCATCAGTGTTCGGAGCTGAGTATAGCCAAGAACTTCAAGATGCTTATAATTGGGCACACGAAAAAGGTGTTACTACAATGTCTAGCATTGAGAACGCTAATATGTATGGAGCCATTACAAGAGCTGAAATGGCTAAAATGTTATCTGTATATGCTACTGAAGTTTTAAAACCTGCTAAGGAAGCTGATACATCAGCTGCATGTACATTTACAGACATCGATTCAGTTAAAGGTGATCTTCACGATTTCATTATTGAATCTTGTCAATTAGGTATTATGGGTCAAAACATGCCAAATAACGCATTCAGACCTTACGATACAATATCTAGAGCTGAATTCGGTACAGCTTTATCAAGAGTTTTATGGGGAGAACAATACAACGGAGGAACTCCTTACTATGCTAACCACTTAAACGCTCTTAAAGCTGCTGCAATTATGAATCAAATTGCTAACGCTGAATCTACAAAAGAAATCAGAGGATATGTAATGCTTATGCTTATGAGATCTGAAGCGTGAAATAATAATCCTGAATGTCAGGATCCATTAGTTGTATTGTTATGTGAAGCTGATTCTCCAGATTGTCCTGCTGCTTGTAGAGAAGATAATAGCGAGACTGATACAAATGTTAAAGCTGGAGATTTAGCTGTAAGTGCAGACGCTGCACCTAACAAGAAAATCTTAGCTAGTGGAACATCTGATCTTGATACAATTACTTTCAAGACTTCTGAAAAAGTAGACATCAACAAGATTACATTAGAAAGATATGGATATTCTGATGCTGATCAAGTTGTTGAAGTTCGATTAGAGGATCAAGACGGAAACGTTATAGCTGACGCTAAAGGTCTTACTAAAGATAAAGTAACTCTATCTCTTAAGAAAGGTTACAGAACTGTAGATGGTACATTAGAAGCAACTCTTGTAGTTACTACAAGTGGAGCTGCTGGAACTATGGGATTCAAAGTTACTGATGTAGACTCAACAGCTGCTAACTTAAATCTTAAAGACTACAGCCCTAACATCTACGATGTAGTAGATTATGCAGGAAAGACTGTATACGTTGAGATAAAAGGTACTGCTAAAGATTACAACTACGAAGAAGGAAATTCTTACGAAGTTGCAAGACTTAAGGTAAAGGCTGGAGAAAATGCTATATTAGTTAAAGGATTCACATTAACTAATGCTTCAGGACTTGATGTAGGAGAATTCTTAGATGAATTAACTGTAACAGCTGAAGGTAAAGAAGTTAAGGGATTGAAATATAGTGTAAATAAAGATGATGAATTAGTTATATCATTTGATGAAATAACAATTGATATCAACAAGAACGCTACATTCGTTATATCTGCTAGCTTCAAAGAATTCGATGATTATGGTGAGACAATTGCTTACTATATAGAAGAAACAGCTGACGTTAATGCTGTAGAAAAGAAGAATGGAACTAGAGTTCAATTAGACTTATCTGCTGCTGGAAAGAATGATGCTAAAGCTCATAAATTCGCTGGTGGAAAGATTAAGATTGTTAACAAGAAATTAGGTAATGTTGATGCTGCTCAAGGATCTGAAGATATAGTAATAGCTGAATGAAATATTACTGTAACAGAAGGTATCAATAAGTTAAGTTTTGATCTTACTGCTGCTAATACAGGAATAGAATCTCTTAAATTCGTTATCAATGATGATGAATATGAAGGAAAGAGATCTGAATCTGGAGCTAACGTAACATTCTCATTCAAGAATGTTGAAATAGAGAAATCAGGTAAAGCTCAATTCTTAGTAAGTATTTACGACAAAGAAGGAGTTGGAGGATCATTCACATTCTCTGCATTTAACAAGAATGCTTTCTCATGAGCTAAATATTCTGAAGCTAATGAATACGTTCAAACTGCAGATGTAGCTGGATCTATCAGCTTCTCTAAAGTTACAATTCAACCTTCTAAGGGAGCTCTTGAAAATAATGCTACTAAAGAAGTTGAATTCATTACAAACTCAACTACTAGAAAGACTGTATTTGATGGAACTTATACTGCTAAGAAAGGAGATGTATACTTAAATTCATTCTATATTGATGGAACTAAACCAGCAAATAATGGAGAAAATGTAGTTACATTCTACGTATCTGTAGATGGTGAAGAAGTTGGAGATACTGATCAACTTGGATCTGGAAATAACGAAAACTTCTCAGATGTATTAGTTGAAGCTGGTAAATCAGTTAAAGTAAAGGTTGAAGCTGAAGTAGAGGCTTACGCTTCATGAGTTACTTATGATAACTATGTTATAGTTCTTGCTGGAGAAGACAAGAATGGAAATGATGCTGGAGAAGCTTCTGACACTCTTGTTAAATTCAAGACTAAAGAAAGCGGATCTGTTAAAGTTGAAGGAGGAACTTCTACGAATACAGTTCTTCTTAAGGCTAGAAACCAAAATATAGCTACATTTACAGTTAAACCATCTAATTCAACTGATGATGACTTAACTCTTGATAGTTTAGTTCTAAGTTTCTCTTGAGATGCTATAAGTGCTAATCAAATTAGAGTTAAGGTTGATGGAACTGAATATGATGCTGTTTCAGGATTAAGATACGAACCAAATGAGAATATCCCAACTAATTGAGTAAAAGTTGAAGTTATCCTTAAGGATGAATTAACTTGAGCTGTTGATATGAGTATTGAATCTATTAACGAAAAATCTCAATCTAAGACATTCTCTAAGAGATATGAAGATGCTCTTGTATACATTGCAAGTCAATCTGATCTGTGATGATGAATTACTAAGTTCGTATTAGGTGTTGACACTGCAGAAAGTGATACAACTGTATCTAACTTGAAGTTATACACTAAGAACGGTGTAGCTTATTCAGGAACTGTTGAGTTCGATGACTGAAAAGAAATTACTGTTGAAAAAGTTGCTACAAGTGATAATGCAGAAATGATTACAAAGATAGAGTATAATGTAAGTACTCAATCTGCTCCAATAGTTATAGAAAAATCTTTATATGAAGATTACTTCAAAGTTGGATCAGATTATGCTAAGATATTCCAAAATAAATAGTTATATCTTATAGCATATACAGAAAAGACTCTATCCTTCGGGATGGAGTTTTTTCAAAATTTCCACATAGAAACCTCACCCTAACCCTCTCCTATTAGGAGAGGGGATAGAAAGAGAGAGAATAGAAAAGTCTCCTCCTATTAGGAGGAGATTTAGAGGAGGTTTTGAGAATTAGATAGGTTTAATAAAAAATAATGGTTGTAAAATTTATATGAACTATTATAATTATGATATCTTTATTTTTGTTTGACCATAATGGATCAAAATAGATTTAATCCATACGAACCAGGTTTAATTGATTTTGCAAAATTACATAGAAAGAAACCAACAAAAGCTGAATCTTTGTTTCGATGAATAGTTAGAAATAAGAAAATGTTGTGATATAAATTTAAAAGGGAAAACTCAATATGAAGATTTATTTTAGATTTTTATTGCTCAGAATTGTTATTATGAATCGAAATTGATTGATGATATCACGATGAATTTCAGGATTATGATGATGAAAGAAGTAACCGATTATATGATAATTATGGGATTAAAACGGTTAGATTTACAAATGATGATGTAGAAAAGAATCTGGAGTGAGTAGTTCAATATCTTGAAGATATAATCAAAGAAAGAGAAGAAGAATTGTGATTGCATTAAAAACTCCACATTTTTGTGGAGTTTTTTCAATGAATAAATTATGATTGTTTTTTTCTAAAGACAAAGAGAAAATTTTTTAGTCTAATTTCTGGCATATATCTCTAAATGTACAATGTTCACATTTCTTTTCGCTAGTTGTTTTACGAAACATCATTAGATCAACAGGTTGATTTTTGTATGGATTTTGGTCTACTAATAATTGTTTCTGTTCTTCTACATCATTTTTAATTTTTTCAATAATTCAGTCTATATCTTCTTGCTTCATTATTCCACCATATGAATTCATACTATCTAAATAAACTTCGTACGCTTCAATTTTGATTCCGTTTAATGAAGTTAATCATTTCTTCAAAAGCATCTTCAATGCATAAACTTTCAATTGATTGCTTATAGAATTATCCAAAACTTCTTCTTTACCAGATTTCCAGTCTAAGATCAAGAAATCTGTATCTGAAAAAGTTGCTCAAAAATCTGGTCCAGCCATTACAGATACATCTCTGAGTCAGATTCTTGAGACATCCACTTTCATCGATTCAAAATCTGGAGTCCTAGGATGTTCTACATAAACAAATTTAGCAGTATTAAAATAATCCTGAATCTTTTCATTCCATGGACTAGCAATAAAACGATCCAAGTTTCCACAAACTTTTTCGATAGCAGGTTCAAGTAAGCTATCAGCATCTTCTTCGTAGAAATGCTCTGAAAGTCAGAATTTTCCAAAGAAATCCTCGCGATCAGCATAATCTCTTTCCTTAGAATAATCAAAATCCGCTCTCATTTCTCTTCTCATATTATCTTTTAATTCTTCAATTTTTTCTGGTGTGATTTCTCAATTTTTCAGAGCATGTAAGTAATCTGAAAGTAAGAAATGAGATTTTTCTCCTACTCGCATTTCTATACTTTTCAATCATTTCAAAAGTAGTGTTTCAGATCGTAACTCAGGATAGTTTTCTTTTAAGGCGAAAGTGTAATAATTCAAAAAATACTTCCTTTCACAATATTCCAAAAGAGTAATTCTTGTATTAGACCAAGAAAGAGTTTTTTTAGGTTTCCTAACAGGACGAGAAGATGAATAAACCATTTTTATATAAGAAAAATATAAATCCCAATGAAGATACTAGTTTAAAGTAATATTTTTTTTAACAATTACAAGTGAAATAATAAAAAAAAGATAGCTTGAAAAAGCTATCCGACTTCATCTTGTAAACTAGCAGACTAGTTTAAATGTTGAGCTGCTACAATTCCTGCATCAGCGGCATCAGCTTCAGCTTCAACCAAACTTGCATTGGCATCAACTAGTAAGAATCCCATAATAGCAGCAAAGATTGTTACACCATAACAAGCAATATCTCTACACAATTTTTCTTTTCTAGATCTGTTACATTCTTTTTTGTGAAGAAGTCTTTCTTTTGTTGTTGCTTTCATGTTGTTATGTAATTAAGAAATAAATACATCTATATTATAACATATTTTTTTATTTTGTCAAATTTTTGAGGACTTTTTTATTTTATTTGATACTAACTTGATTTTCTATGCAAAAAAAATATTTATAAATCAGAATTTTTATTCTTTTTTTAAATTTAACAATGAAAATTTTTGCTTAATAACAAGCTTTCCGAAAGTTTTGAAACTGATTTCAAAAAAAGTTAATTTTATATATTAAGCAAAAATCGACATGTTAGACAAGAAAGAATTACAACAATTTGAGCCACTTCGTGTATTTCTAGTAGACTTAGTGGACAAAAATACAAACAAGGAAGAGCTCCATGATAGAATGAGAGAACTGGAAAATCTAGTAGAGACTTACTGATGAATTGTAGTTCTTCAAAAATATCAGAAAAAAGATATTCCAGACCCCAAAACTTATGTCTGAAAATGAAAACTAGATGAGATTATCCACGATATGCTACTTTTGAAAGCAAACCTTTTGATAGTAGGGAACGCTTTGAAGCCATCTCAGATTTGGCAGATTAATGAGAAATTGCGTGTGGTGTCAGAAGAACATAAACTAGATCCAAAAATGGAGGCTCGAGACCGCATCGACTTAATTTTAAAAATCTTTGAAAAACACGCAACCAGCTGAGAATCTCGCTTACAGATCCAACTTGCAGCGATTAAACATATGTGACCAAGAATTTATAGAATGTGAATGGACTTGTCCAAACAGTGATGAGCTGCTTCATGAGGTTGAGCAGGAGCTACTCGTGGACTAGGAGAAACTAACACAGAAAGAATGAAAAGACACCTTAAAGAGCAGACTTTGAAAATTGAGAAAAAGCTTGTTGAATATGCTAAAATGCGTAAGCTTCACCGTGATGCTCGTATCAAGAAATGAATGCCAACAGTTTGAATAGTTGGTTATACAAATGCAGGAAAATCCTCGCTTTTGAATGGTTTGACTAAAAAATGAGTTTTAGCAGAAAATAAACTTTTTGCGACTCTTGGAACGAATGTTGGAAATTTGTATGTGATTACTGATCCAGTAACATGAAGATGAAAAGAGATACTTCTAAACGATACAATCTGATTTATCCGTGATTTACCTCCAAAATTGATTAAATCATTCTCTTCTACACTGGAAGATAGTATTGAGTCAGATTTATTATTGCATGTGATAGATTCTAGCGATCCGTTTGTGGGAGAAAGAATTTCCGTAGTTCACGATGTGCTTTCTGATATTTGAGCCAATCAAAAAAGAATCTTAGTTTTCAATAAAATAGATTTGATTGATGATGAAAAATTAGCTGAGTTAAAAAAACTTTTCCCAGATGAAGATAAAGTTTTCATTTCAGTTAAATGAAATATTTGACTAGATGAACTAAAAAATCTGATAGCCAAAAATGTATAAAATTTTTTAAAGTTGATATTATGATAAATTTAAGTATCACAATATGATAAGACATGTTTTTATATTATTATCCATAATTCATTATGAAGAAACACTTAGTTAGAGCTACACTCTGACTCATTGGAATAATGGGAACATTAGCGATATGAGTAGTAAGTGCAGCAGAAACTAGGGTTATTCCTGGTACACAAGAGATATCTTATACATTAAATGGTGATGAAGAACATCCTTTTACAGCAAAGACATTAACAATTACAGATTGTGATGCAGAAAACCCTACAGAAGGTTGTACTACTATCACAATATTAGACCGTAACCTATGAGCTACTGCAGTAGGTACATGATGTGATTACACAACAAATTGATGATATTGTCCATATGATGATACATACTGATATCATTTTCAATGGTGAAATAATTATGGATTTAATCCAACAGATGCGTCAGTAGTAGAAAAAGCAGTATCTGTAAATTCAGATTGAGTAGTATGGAATGATAGTTATAATAATAGCTGATATTATGGTTCTACATTTATAAAATCAGATAGTAACCATTGATATGATTACTGGAAAGATAGTACAAATAATACGGCAAATCATTATCAATTACGATGAGGAAGCTTAACAGAAGCCACAGACTGATTTGGAGAGAGTGTAAATATTTTGAGTGAGGAATATTTAAGTTGAAATGATTGGAAAGCGAATCATGAAACAGTATTAAATAGACAATGACCATGCCCAGAGTGATTTCATGTACCAAGTGCATGAGAATTGAGGAAATTGTCATCTATGTTTGAAGATTGATTAGACATGCATAGTCAGTTTAAGATACCATTTGCAGGTTCGCGTGATTCCTCCGTTGTGTCCGTGGCGGAGATGGGTTTCATCACCTACTTGCAATCATCTAGTTCTTACTCGGCTTCCTATCCGTACTCTCGGGTCCTCTTCCTGGATGGGGATGGCACTTTGGATATGGGCTACAAAACTCGTGATTCCGCCAACTCCGTTCGCTGTTTCTATGATTCCTACCAGCCTTACGCTCAATCCTTTACTCTAACACTTCATGCTAATAGCTGAGAAGTAACAACGGGAACACTTGAAACAGACGGCGAATGAAAAGTCACTCTTCCAAATGCAACTAGAGAAGCAGATGAAAATGGAGAGCGAGTTTTTGAGTGATGGTTCGCAGATGAATGAGTAAGTGAAAAAATCTGAAATTCATGAGATGAAATTACTCTGACAGCAGATATGGATGTATATGCACACTGGGCACAGACTATCACAATCTGGGATCCAACTAATCCATTAAGCTGATTTACAATAATGGATAGAAACTTATGAGCTACAACCAATGATATAACAAGTGCAGATTCATACTGATATCATTACCAGTGGTGAAATAACTATGGATTTTTACAGAGTTTAACTATATGAGCTAATCCTGAACATTTCTCATGAACAAGAGCTACATATGATGATTATTGACCAGGTAAACCATACAATAATCCTGTATTCAGATGGTGAAGTAGTATGTATGATTATTGGGAAGATGATAAACATTATGATAATCTACGGTGAGGATCAGGAGATAATGCCGATAATAACCGGTGAGCAAATGAAAACAATCCAATAGACAGAAAATGACCTTGTCCATCTGGTTATCATGTGCCGAGTGCATGAGAGTGGTGATTATTGATAAAGTATTGGGCTTATGCATCATGATATAATAGCTTTGTAGATTGAAGTGAATGATTATATTACATAGAAAATGAACTAGCTAGTATAGATTTTATGAGTTACTTTAATTTTCCGTTCGCTGGTTACCGTCCTCATGACAATGCGTCCCTTTTACAACAGGGGTCCAACGGTCTCTATTGGTCATCTTCTCCCTACAGATCTGATACCCCTTACATCGCCCACCGCCTCCTCCTGGGTCCATCCTACGTGTACGCGGATTTCAAGCAACATGTCCGTGCCCACGGTAGCTCGGTTCGCTGTTTCAAGGATACATATAATGCTCCTACAACATACAGTCTAACTTTTGACTCTCAGGGTGGAGATGAAGTGGCTACATGAGTGGCAGTAGAAAATACGTCCCGAAGTAGACCCGAAAATCCATCTAAATCAGGTTTTGTTTTCGTAGACTGGTATACTACTACATGATATACGACAGTTTTTGATTTTACATGAACATTAGCTACATGAAATTTGACTGTGTATGCGAAGTGGTCCAAGGATTGCTGAACTGGAGTTTATTTTGAGGAGATGGATGTATGTGCGACCAGAGATACAAATAATATAGTATATTACCGAACTGACGAGAATGGAAAAGATGTGATTTCAATCATATCATGAGATATAATTCTCACTATGCTAGACAAAAACCAGTGAGCAAGTGTAGCATGAACATGAGCAGATAGTTATGGAGAACTATATCAGCGATGAAATAACGCACCTATAAAGTCAGCTACAGCTGTTGAAAATGAGAGAGCTGAATACGAGAACTACTGGCCATGACATTCATTCTATGATGAGAATTTTAGATATGGAAGTAGTATGTATGATTATTGGCAGGATAATATACATTACAATAATTTATGGTGATGAAGTGGAGATGATACAGCTTGAGATTGGTGATGAATAAATAATTGAGATACTAGACAATGACCATGTGATACATGATATCATGTGCCTAGCATTATGGAGTGGGAGAGTGTTTTACAGATGTTTGCTTCCATTGTAGGTCAAGATCTAGATGGTAACATGTTACATAGTTTCAGTGATTCTACTAACGCGTGAAAGTTTGGAAATGCTTTCTTGTTACCGTTTGCTGGTTATCGTCGTTACTCCGATGCGTCCCTCAGCAGTCAGGGGTCCAACGGTTACTATTGGTCGTCTTCTATTTTCGGTTCTAATGATCAAACTCTCGCACGATACCTCTACCTGAATTCGTCCAGTGTGGACGCGGGTCGCGACGACGGCTACCGTGCCAACGGTTACTCGGTTCGTTGTTTCAAGAATTCACCAAATTCATCTCAGACTTTGATTTTAACTTTTGATGCTAACGGTGGAGAGCTTTCGTGAGCGGATAGTGAGTGAAAATTGTTACAGAAGGTAGAAAGCTGAAAGAAAGCTCAGAAGCCAGTATGAATTTCCAAGGACGGAGCAGTCTTTCAAAATTGGGTAGATGCTAGTGACGAGTCAACTGTATTTGATTTCTCAGCTTCTGTAACTTCAAATGCTCAACTCAAAGCCGAATGGTCAGCAGATGTAAACAATAACTGAATAGCAGATGAAACAGAAGAGCATTTCACATTAGAATTTACATGATGAGAGAATTGAACATTGAGTGGACAAACAAAATGGGAAGATGTACTGACATGACTAACATTTGATGAAGCGTGAATAATAATCCCAGATGTAATACCAAATAGTGGATATATGTTTAGTGGCTGGAATCCAGAAATCACATGATGAACAGTAATTACTTCATGAATAACACTCACACCAATATATGGAGAAGATAAAAATGGAAATGGGAAAAATGATGAAAACGAAGAGCATTTTACACTAGAATTTACATGATGAGAGAACTGAACGTTGAGCGGACAAACAAAATGGGAAAATGTATTAACATGAATAACGTTTGACGAAGCATGAATAACAATCCCAGAGGTAATCCCAAATAGTGGATATATGTTCAGTGGCTGGAATCCAGAAATCACATGATGAACAGTAATTACGTCATGAATAACACTCACACCAATATATGGAGAAGATAAAAATGGAAATGGAAAAAATGATGAAAACGAAGAGCATTTTACACTAGAATTCACATGATGAGCAAACTGAACATTGAGCGGACAAACGACATGGCCAGATGTACTGACATGACTAACATTTGATGAAGCATGAATAACAATCCCAGATGTAATACCAAATAGTGGATATATGTTTAGTGGCCGGAATCCAGAAATCACATGATGAACAGTAATTACGTCATGAATAACACTCACACCAATATATGGAGAAGATAAAAATGGAAATGGAAAAAATGATGAAAACGAAGAACATTTCACATTAGAATTTACATGATGAGAGAACTGAACGTTGAGCGGACAAACAAAATGGGAAAATGTACTGACATGACTAACATTTGATGAAGCATGAATAATAATCCCAGAAGTAATACCAAATAGTGGATATGTATTTGGATGATGGTCTCCAAAAACTCCTACATCATGAGATATAGTATCTACAAATTATAGCGTAATCTGGAAAGTAGATGCAAATAATAACTGAATACCCGATGAAAATGAATCTAGTTCGTGATGAGGATGATGAGGTGGATGAGGATGATGAGGTGGAGGTAACTGAGGTAACTCTTCAACAGGTTCTAATACTTCAAATCAAACAACATGAAGTGGAAATAATTCTTGAGCAGTAACATGAACAAATTTAAATGGATCAGGAGATAAGACACCTATAAATTCTTCATCTGAGACTTCAGGATGACAGACTTATACACAGGAATTCCAAGAAGCATATGAATTTGCAAAAGAAAACTGAATCACAACTATGCCAACAATTCAAAATGCTGATATGAACTGAAAACTTACTAGAATAGCAATGGCAAAAATGTTGTCATACTATGCTATCAATGTACTATGACAAAAACCAGACGAAACTAGAATCAATAAATTTAACGATATAACTGAGAAATTGGATGCTCAATATGATAGTGGAGTAACTCTTGCATATCAACTCTGAATTATGTGAATCAATATGCCAAATAATAACTTCAGACCAAATGATGTAGTGACTAGAGCTGAATTTGCCACTGCATTATCTAGAATGTTATATTCTACTCCAGATGGAAAACCATATTATATTACTCACTTAGCCAAACTTAAAGCAGAATGAATACTAAAAAATGACGACTATAAAATGAAAGAACTTCGTGGATATGTGATGATAATGCTAATGAGAAGTGCTAAATCTGAATAATTCATTTAGTTTTATAGAAAAGTCGTTCAATGATGGACGGCTTTTTTTATTTTTTTGCTCTTTTGTAAAGGAGCTGCCGAAGGCTGAGGATTTTATTTCATAAATGTTAAGAATCTCCCGGCTTTCAGCTTTATCCAGCTAGTTTACACCGCCTAGCGGTGTGGGGCAAGCCATCTTTGCAAAGAGGAAAAGAAAAACATGGGAAACTTTCACTCCTTAACAAAGGATGAGAACCGTTTGCGGTGGAGGATTTCCCATGCAAACTTAAAAAATATGATAGCCAAGAATGTGTAAATTTTTTCAATTTTAAATTACAAAACTTCAATTTTTTCGAATATTCTACAAGGTATTTTTGCACATCAATTTCAAAACAAAACTTCATAAAATTTTGTTCCATCTTTTGATTCAAAAAATCGTAACGCATGTTCTCATAATTTTGGACAAACTTCAAAAGAATTATTCTTATCTTTCAATGAATATCATAAATTTGATATATTTCATACTACTAATTCTTGATAATTAGAATTTAAATCACTAATCGTACATCATTCATAATCATAGTTGCTATTTAATATGTCTTTTAGAGGTGTGTCTGCTGATTTTGAATATACTTTTATATATTCATCACTATTATTGTAGGATATAATATCTCAAGACTTATCTAAAATAGGAATATCTGATTTATTAAAAAATGCTTCATTTCACTTTGTTGTAGTTACTTTTAATCATAAATCAGAGTATGTCGTTGTGTAGATATATCATGTTTTTTCGGGTTGTCATAAACGTTCACTAAAACATCAGATTGTTATAGTTGTATCAGGATATCATTCCATTATCTCAGGTTGGTTTTGGCCTAATAAATTGTTACATTTCTCACTTTCTGCAAAAAGGTCAGAGGAATCTATTGAATCATTATGCTTTCCATACTGTCACGATATTATGTATAGAGCAATACACAAAAAAATAACCAGCATAAAGATAATAAATTTTTTCTTTTTTATTGGATTCATTTGGCTTAAAAAACATAAAACAACTAAATTATTACTGTATTAGAAATAAAAATCAAACGAAAGATAAAAAAACACTCTCAACCAAATATTCATTCATAATAGTGAACTATAACACAGCTTTTTATCTTTTTTTTCAAGATTTTTAATATTAAGTTTTGGCGTGAAAACTACTCAAATTCGAAATTGACATAAATTATCAAAATTTTGACTTGATTTTGTTAAGGAATTTATTATATACATTTTCACTGTGATATTTTTTCAGAGAAAAATTTACTTAT
>Ga0247611_10006917_pt1 | contig 14421 bp, 11 predicted proteins | sample 177DNAGHGhighgp2_FD_192422 | JGI IMG/M metagenome (GOLD analysis project Ga0247611, IMG submission 192422) | Sheep rumen microbial communities from Palmerston North, Manawatu-Wanganui, New Zealand - 1770 DNA GHGhigh gp2 | ecosystem: Host-associated > Mammals > Digestive system > Stomach > Rumen...
CCGCGACCGATACGGTTGCGCTGGTGATCAAAGGCTACGCCGGGCACGAAGATCATATCAATATGCCCACGATAGCGCTCCGTCTGGGGTTCGGGAATGCCCAGGTGACCACGACGCATCATGTCCTCGCCGTCGTAAGGGCGCACCTCCATATAGTGGCGATGGGTGACAGGGAGCAACATGATCTTCTCATGGTAATACTTCTCCAGCAGCGGACGCAGGTCCACCTCGTTGTGCACGGGATAGTAGAGCATCACGACCTTAGCGGCCTGGAAGCGGGGCGAAGCCTCGATCTGGCGCACGATGGCAGCCGAACCCTTGTGGACATCCTCCTTGGACATCACGCGACGTTTTTGCTCCACGAGCGCACGCAAAGCACGCTTTTCCTTATCCTCGCGATTCCAGGGAAGCCATGCCAGAAAATCATGTATGTAGCCTTCGAATAGCATATCAATGAGTGTGTTTTTTCATTTTGGGCTGCAAAGGTACAAAAAAAAGTTGAAAGTTGAAAATTGAAAATAAAAAAATAGCAAAAAAATGGCATTTTTTGCCATAAACAAAGCACTTTTTGTTATAAAATGTCGTATTTTGACGTACAGATAGAGCAAGATGAAACAGTACTATAACATATTTCTGCTGCTGTTGGCAGCGACGCTGACGGGCTGTATGGGGTCGACCACGACCACCACGACCACCTCGTCGGTGGCCCAACTGACGGCCTTCTCGTTCAATAGTGTCGATTCCATGCCGGGCCTGGGCGAGGCGGTCTTCACCGTAGAGGAGCGTATCGACACCGGACTGGTCTATAACAAAGACTCGATACGCTACGGCACGTCGTTGGAGCGCGTAGTGCCGCGCTTTGTTTTCAAGGTAGCCGTAGGTTCGGCGCGCCTGCAGACGCCCGACACCTCGCTGGTGCTGACAGGCTACGACACGCTCGACTTCTCGAAGCAACCGATCTACCTCACACTCAAGTCCACCGACGGAACGACGACCAAGGTGTATGAGATACGTCCTACGGTGCACCAGGCCGATCCCGACCTCTACACCTGGACCTGCCTCAATAGCGGCGTATATGCAGAGGATGAGAGCGAGCAACGCGTGGTAGAACTGGGTAACGATTTCGTGATGCTCAGCAACAACGGTTTTGAGAATGCCGTGTACCGTTCGGCCGACGGCCAGGCATGGGCATCGCTGGGCGAGCCTATCGGGTTGCCCTATTCCTGCCGCGTACGCCAGATCGTCTCCGACGGCTACAGCCTCTACTACGCCGACGGCACGACGCTCTATACCTCGGACGACGGCCTCATATGGACCGCACAGACCATGCCCTACGAGATGAAGACCATGCTCATGACATGGAACGACCTGGTATGGGCCCTGGTGGATAACGGCGGACTGGAACTGGCGACGATCGATCCCATGGATATTTCGCCGGCATTGCGCCTCACCGGACTGCGTCCGGAGGGAGACTTCCCCGTGAGCGACTTTGCCGCCGTGGCGTTCCATAGCGCCAGCCTGCGTGCCCGCGCCATGATCATAGGCGGCTTTGCCGAGAATGGTCGTTCGCTCAACGCGCGATGGAACCTGGAGTACTCGGAGCATATCAAGACCCACGGCGGCTACCGCCTGAGCGAGTACTCGATCGACCGACCCACGTTCACGACCCTGACGGGCGTGTCCGTCGTTTGGTACGACGACAAGTTGCTGCTCTTCGGCGGCGTGGACAAGGACATGAGCTACTTTGGTCGCGACATCCTGGTATCGACGGACGAGGGTCTCAACTGGACCAAGGCCGACACCACCAAGAATCAGCTTCCCGAGGTCTATCAGGCGCGCCAGAAGCAGACCGCCATCGTGCGCGACAACGATATCTACCTATTCGGCGGACAAGATGCCCGCACCACCTATAGCGACGTCTATCGCGGAAGGCTGAATAGTATAGACTGGTAGTCGATAGTCGAAAGACCGCTTCGCTCAAAGTCGAAAGAAAAAGCCATTCGATAGTCGAAAGACCGCTTCGCTCAAAGTCGAAAGAAAAAAGCATTTTTTAACAAAACTAAAATACTACAATTATGACAATCAAAGATTTCAAATTTGCCGGACAGAAGGCAATTGTACGCGTGGACTTCAATGTGCCACTCGATGAGAATGGAAAGATCACCGATGATACCCGTATTCGCGGTGCGCTGCCTACGCTCAAGCACATCCTGGACGAGGGTGGTGCGCTCATCATCATGAGCCATATGGGCAAGCCGAAAGGTAAGGTACAGGCTAAGTTCAGCCTCGGCCAGATCAAGGACGCCGTAGCCGCTGCCCTGGGTCGCCCCGTACAGTTTGCTGAGGATTGCGCTAAGGCTCAAGATCAGGCTGCCGCCCTGAAGCCGGGCGAGGTACTGCTGCTGGAGAACCTGCGTTTCTATCCCGAGGAGGAAGGCAAACCCGTGGGTATCGAGAAAGAAGATCCCGCTTACGAGGCCGCTAAGAAGGAGATGAAGGAGCGCCAGAAAGCGTTTGCCAAGACCCTGGCATCGTATGCTGACTGCTACGTGATGGATGCCTTCGGTACTGCGCACCGCAAGCACGCTTCGACGGCTGTCATCGCCGACTATTTCGATGCAGACCATAAGATGCTGGGCTTCCTGATGGAGAAAGAGGTTGCCGCAGTAGATGCTATCCTCAAGGATATCAAGCGTCCGTTCGTAGCCATCATGGGTGGCTCGAAGGTAAGCTCCAAGATCGGTATCATCGAGAACCTGCTGGGCAAAGTAGACAAGCTGATCCTCTGCGGCGGTATGACCTATACCTTCGCTAAGGCACACGGCGGCGAGATCGGCGGTTCGATCGTTGAGCTCGACAAGCTGGATGTAGCTCTGGGCGTTGAGGAACTGGCCAAGAAGAACGGCGTAGAACTCGTGCTCGCTCCGGATGCTATATGCGGCGACTCGTTCAGCAACGATGCTAAGCAGCAGGTATACCCGTCCAACGCTATCCCCGAGGGATGGGAAGGACTGGATGCAGGACCCGAGGCACAGAAGATTTTTGCCAACGCTATCCGCGGCGCCAAGACCATCCTCTGGAACGGCCCGGCCGGCGTATTTGAGTTCGACAATTTCTGCGACGGTAGCCGCGCCATCGGTAACGCTATCGCTGAGGCTACCGCAGAGGGCGCCTTCTCGCTCATCGGCGGTGGTGACTCCGTAGCATGCGTCAACAAGTTCGGCCTGGCCGACAAGGTATCGTATATCTCCACCGGTGGTGGTGCCCTGCTCGAGGCTATCGAGGGTAAGGTGCTCCCGGGTGTAGCGGCTATTCAGGGTTGATAAGTTTATTGGTTAATAGGTTTATAAGTTTAAAGTTTTATGGAAATATCCGGAAAAATTATACAAGTACTCCCGCTTCAGACGGGCGTAGCAAAGAATAGTGGTAACCCTTGGCAGTCGCAGTCGTACGTGCTGGAGACCCAGGAGCAGTACCCCAAGAAGGTGTGCTTCGAGGTGTTTGGCGAGCAGCGCATCAAGGAGAACCCGTGTCAACTGGACGACCTGGTAACGGTTTCGTTCGATATCGAGAGCCGTGAGTTCAACGGTCGTTGGTACACCTCTGTACGTGCTTGGCGCGTACAGCAGGGTATCGTAGAGGCCGCTCCGGCTGAGGGCGTACAGGCTCCGCAGGCTGCCGCTCCGCAAGCTGCCGCTCCGCAAGCAGCTCCTGCTGCGGCTGCTCCGGCCGAGGAAGCACCGGTGCAACCCTTTGATCCGACAGTGGACGACAACACCACCGATCTGCCCTTCTGATGGCTTGGTTGCGTAGATATTGGTGGACCCTACTCATCCTCGCTTTGCTTGCGTGCGGCGCTGCGATATGCGCCGTACGCTGGCAGGCGTGGTTCGGTATGCCTGCTGAACCCGAGTGGAACGACTCGATACGCAGCTACCGCTTCCATTGCTTCGGCGATGACTCGGTGCCGGGCTTCACGCGTGAGGGCGACTGCTGGCAGGATACCCTGCTGCCCGATACGCTCGACATCCTGCTCTTGGGCGACATCCACAGCGGCCTGACGCATGCCGACTACGATAGTATGGCTACGCGGCTGCCCCACCTGGACTGTTATGCCCAGTTGGGCGACTGGCTCGAACGCGGCTACCGCTACTATGAGCAGCAACTCTATAGCGAGCTGGCGGGTACGCGGCTGGACTCCATCCCCGTGCTGACCTGCCCGGGAAATCATGAGTACATGAAGGACGTGCATCGCACCCTCTCGCCCGTATGGGCCGGTATGTTCCGCCATCCGCTGAACGGTCCGCTGGAGATGCAGGGTACGACCTACTACGTCGATTTCCCCGGTTTGCGCTTCATCGTGATTGATACGCAGAAGTTGCGGTTCATTCGCCACTATACGCGTCTCAATGTATGGTTGACACGGGTGCTGCAGGAGGCAGGCGACCGTTATACCGTCGTCATGATGCATCATCCTGTCTATAGCAACACCAAGGGGCGCGCCAACGTGGGCGTCTATCTGAGTTGTCTGCATCCGCTCAGCCAGGCCGACCTGGTCTTCTCGGGCCATGACCACCAGTACGCACGTCAGTTGCCCTTTGTGGCGATGACCACGTGCGAGACGTATCACGAGCCTAAGTTCGACCACTACCACCAGCGTCAGGGCATGGGAGGTAAGTACTACGTACGCCTCATGCTCTACAATGACACGCTGCATATGCGCACCTATCAACTCTCGTCAGGTGAGCTATACGACGAGTGCGAAATCGCTCGTTAATCGAAAATCTCCGTCAGGATATCCAGCGAACTAAGCGGGCGCCAACTGTCTACATGCTCGGCATAGTAGGCACATAATTGGCGCAGCTGTTCCTGGCGCTGTGCCCGGCTATCGGGCATCACGGTGAGCAGCGGGTGCTGATCGGCATCGATGGCAAAGCCCAGTTGTTCGGCCAAGCCTATCATGGTGCGTAGATGCACATTCTCGGGATCGGGCGCTTGATCCAGGTCGCGGACCGCACGGCTCAAATAGTCGAACATCGGCTCGTCCTGCATCGGCAGCGAGAGGGTATGCGATATGAGTTCGCTCAGAAAGAGGGCCACCGTCTGGCGCCGGATATCGGTCTGCGTCTGGGTGGGGGTATAGAGCAAGGTGGCCTGCTCCACGGTAGGCAACTGGCCCCCGCGACCCTCACGCACCGTGAGTTCTACCAGCGAGAAAGGGGCATACACCCCGGCGCGCTTCCTACGGCTGCCCACACCATATAGAAGGAACGCGGCGCGCCCGCTTGCGCGCGTGTATGCGTGCAAGATATGGGCCCGGTCGGAATGCGGACGTAGTTGCAGGATGATGGCCGTGGTTGTGAACATGCCGTTTTGTATCTGTTTGCGGGTGCAAAGATACAAAAAAAAAAGGAAATTCCGTTCGCACTTTCGTGTAAACAGCAAATTTTAGCCCGAAAAACCTTAAAAAAGCAAGCATTTTGAATTTTTTTCGACCAAAAATTTGCGTATTTGAAAAATTTGTAGTAATTTTGCACCCGCTTTTCGCCTCTACGAAAACTGAGGGGCGGATTTTTTATCGCTAACTCGTCCTCGTGAGAGGGCATTAAATAGACAATAAACACTATGAAACGTACATTTCAACCCTCGCAGCGTAAGCGTCGCAACAAGCACGGCTTCCTGGAGCGTATGGCTACTGCCAACGGCCGCCGCGTACTGGCAGCACGTCGTGCAAAAGGACGTAAGAAACTTACTGTAGCAGACGAAGGTCGCCACAAATTTTAAGGCATCGCCTTCCTCACGGTAGTAATGAAATAGGGAAAAGAGACGCAGGTCTCCTTTCCCGAATTTTGTTAATAGTATAAACAGAAACCAATTATGGAGTCAACACGTCAACATAAGATCGCGCGCCTGATACAAAAGGACATGAGCGACATCCTGCTGCGTTATGCCCGTACGCTGCACGGCACCCTGATCTCGGTGAGTGAGGTGCGCGTGTCGCCCGACCTGTCAATAGCGCATATCTACGTATCCGTCTTCCCGCAGGACCGGGTGGCGGAGACCATGCAGCAGATCGAGGACAATGCGCATAAACTGCGTGGCGAACTGGGTCAACTGGAGCGTCATCAGTTGCGTATCATCCCCGAACTGCGTTTCCACCTGGACGAGACGATCGACCGACTGGAGCATATCGACGAACTGCTGAAACGGTAAGGATGCGTCTGGCCTGGCACATAGCATGGCGCTACCTCTTCTCCCGGAAGCGGGTGAACGCGATCAATATCGTATCCGGCGTCTCGGCTGCTGCGGTAGCCGTCGTGTCGGCTGCGATGATATGCGTGCTGAGCGTGATGAACGGCTTTGGCGACGTGATCCAGCATATGTTCTCGCAGTTTGACCCCCAGCTCAAGGTGGTGGCCACGTCGGGAACACCCTTTCGCACCGATGCCCGGGAGATACGCGAGCTGCGTGCATGCAGCGAGGTGAGCTACCTCTCGGAGGTGGTGGAGAACACGGCCCTGGTGCGCTACGGCGACAAGCAGACGCCGGCGCAACTGATGGGTGTGGACTCGGTCTTTGCCCGGGCTACCCGGATCGATTCCATTCTCACCGACGGCGAGTTCTGCGTCCGCGACGAAGGCGACTTTGAGCGCACGGTGCTGGGACGCGGCCTGGCCGGTACGCTGGGCGTAGGTGCCCATTTTCTGGAACCCCTCTATATCTATGCCCCCAAGCGGGTGGGACGTATCAACATGATGCGACCGGATAAGAGTCTCAAGCGCGAACATGCCTTTATTGCCGGTACGTTTGCCGTGAATCAGGTGCAGTATGACGACCACGTCATGCTGGTGTCGCTGCCGCTGGTAAGACGGCTGTATGAGTACGACAGCCTGACGGTGACCTCGCTCCACCTGCGGCTTCAGGACGGCGCCAACGAGAAGCGTGTACAGCGTCAGCTGCAAGAGCTGCTGGGCGCAGACTACCGCGTACTCAACCGCTATGAGCAGCAGGAGGATTTCTTCCGCATGTTCGGCGTAGAGAAACTGCTGACAGCGCTGCTGCTGGTATTCATTCTGCTGGTAGCCAGCTTTAATATCATCTCATCGCTCACGATGCTCATCCTGGACAAGCAGGACGATATCCGCATTCTCAGTCACCTTGGGGCTACGCCCGCTCAGATACGTCGTATCTTCTTGCTGGAAGGCTGGTTGATCAGTCTGCTGGGCGCGCTGGTAGGACTGGTGCTGGGTGTCGGACTCTGTCTCATACAGCAGCACTACGGCCTGCTCAAACTGGGTTCGGGCGAGGACTATATCCTCTCAGCCTATCCGGTGTTGCTCAGTTGGAGCGACGTTGTGATGGTGATGGCCGTGGTAGTCGTGCTGGGATTTGCAGCAGCATGGTACCCTGCAAAGAAGTCGTTGGCCGTTGGTCGTTAGTCGTTCGAAATGAATATGAAGAAATACTGGATAATATTTTTGATACTTCCCTTGCTGGTAGCGTGCAATCGGAACAACCCGACGCAGCGAATTGTGGCGCCGCGGGAATATACGACGGCCTATGTCGGCCTGCATGGGCATTGCTACGACTCCATACCGCAGGCCGTGGTCTCGCTCGACCTCTATAGCGAGGGCCTCGTGCTCGACTCCACCCACCGCATGCAAGGCTCGGGTTACAACCTCTATTTCTCCGATATGTTTGTGGATAGCCTGCTGGAAGCCGGTACGTACCGACAGGACACCACCGGCGCACGCCTGACCTACCTGCCCGGACGCGACTACGAGGGCATACCCTCCGGCGCCTACCTGCTGCAGGTAAATGAGGGGCAGCTGACCCAGATTCAGTTGATCGACTCCGGCATGGTCGTGGTGCGTGATACCCTGGACGGCCAGACCGATATACAATGTACGCTCTACTACGGGCGGCAACGCTACGATGCCCATTTCCAAGGGGCACTCACCATAGAATAGTATGAGTGATCTGCGACGCGAATATAGGATGTATCTCAAGATGGAACGGGGACTCTCGGAGAACACCGTTCTGGCCTATGATCGCGACCTGGATAAGCTGTTTGCCTATTTCGACCAACGGGGCATAGAGCCCGTACACGCTACGCTGGAACAACTGCGCGAATTCATTCAGACCACCTTCTCCGTGGCCACCAACAGTCGTACGCAGGCCCGCGTGGTAGCCGGGGTTAGGTCGTTCTACCGCTTTCTGCTGTATCATAACTACCTGGAGCAAGACCCCTCCGAACTGCTGGAGAGTCCGCGTAAGGAACTGCATCTACCCGAGGTGCTGACCGTAGAGGAGATCGACCGCATTGTGGCGGCGATCGACCTAAGCTCCAACGAGGGGCACCGCAACCGTGCTATCATCGAGATGCTCTACGGTAGCGGCCTGCGCGTAAGCGAACTGGTCAACCTCAAACTCAGCAATATATACTATCAGGAGCACTATATGCTCATCGAAGGCAAAGGGGCCAAGCAACGACTGGTACCTATCTCGCCCGTAGCGGAAGAGTGGTTCGGCTACTGGTTGCAGGAGCGTGCACAGTGGCCCATCAAGCCCGGCGCCGAGGACTATGCCTTTCTCAATCGGCGAGGTGCACCGCTCACCCGCGTCATGGTGTTCTCCATCATCAAGCGGCTGTGCCTGGATGCCGGTATCCGCAAGAATATATCGCCCCATACGTTGCGGCATTCGTTTGCCACGCATATGCTGCAGAACGGTGCCGACCTGCGTATCATCCAACAACTACTTGGGCACGAAGATATCTCCACCACAGAGATATACACCCACGTCGAGGTGCAAGACCTCAGGCGGGCTATCCTACAATACCATCCGGCGAACAAAGTCGTTGGTCGTTAGTCGTTGGTCGTTAGACAATGAGAAAACAAATTTGGATCATAGTGCTGCTGATGCTATCGCTACCGATGTGGGGCGAGGAGACGATCATCGTCGGTGAGGTGTACTCCGAACTGACGGGGGCACCTATCGGTGGGGTGAATGTTCATTTTCGTGGCACCAAGATAGGTGCGGCTACGGATGAGACCGGTACCTTTGTGCTGCGCGTCGATCTGCGCGCCAAGATGCAACTGGTCTTCTCGGCAGTAGGCTACCATACCCAGCGCTATGAGATAGAACCCGGCACGATGGCCGGCATACAGGTGGTGATGAAAGAACGCGTATCCATGTTGGAGGAGGTGCTGGCCATCCCGGGCGAGAATCCCGCCATCCCGCTGCTGGCCCAGATACGGGCCCATCGGGCGGAGAACGACCGTATGCTGCTCCAGGGGCAGACCGAACTGAAGCGTACGCGCGAATTGTACGTCTCGCATATCCGTCGCCGCCACCTGCAGAAAGCCCTTTGGCGGTCGGTGGCCTCCGGACTGGTGATGCAGGCCGATAGCACCTACCTGCTACCGCTCTACCGCGAGACGCAGTCGTTCCGGGCGCAGGGACAACAGTTCATCCCCGCCAACGACCGGCAGACCCAGGCACTCATCCTAAGCGAGACCGACTACTCGGCTCTGCTCTCGATCCGGGGCAACCTGAATTTCTACGCCACCACCGTCTCGCTCATGGATCATCCCTTCGTCTCGCCCCTGGCGGCGAATGGCGGCACCTACTACAAGTACTACCTGGCCGACTCGGTCCAGACCGAGACAGGCAAGCATTATATCCTCCATTTCCGCACCCGCAACCCCTATTATGCCACCTTCGACGGCACCATGACCGTGGACTCCGCCACGTATGCCATCCGCGAGATAGAGGCTACCGTACCTGCGCAGACCAACGTCAACTACCTAAGCAACCTGCATATCCATCAGCAGTTTGCCGAGAACCACTGCCTGGAGGAAGAGCATATATCGGCCCTGCTGGATTTTGCCGTCAAGACCGATACGAGTCATATATTCCCTACGGTGCTCATCGAGCATACGATGCGGGCCCGGGCGTATGACGAGCAGCCGGTGGCGATCGCTGATAGTATCCCAACCGAAGAGCCATCGTCGCCCATGGACTCGCTCATGCAGACGCCGCTGGTGCGCACCGCCACCTGGATAGCCACCATCGCCATGACGGGCTATATACCTACCGGAACGTGCATCGATTTCGGTCATGTGCAAGAGATCCTGCAAGTCAACCGTCAAGAGGGTGTCCACCTGGGACTACCGCTCCGCACCAACGAGCGACTCTGGCGAAACGTGTCGCTGGAGGCCGCGATAGGCTACGGCTTTAAAGACCGACGGCTCAAGGGCTTGGGACGCGTCAGTTGGCAATTGCCGACGTTGCGCCGCAACATCCTCAGGTTGGAATACCAGGATCATTATGTCTGGACCGAGGTGGACGATTTCTCGCGCCTGATGCGTGAGAACAGTGCCGGTCTCAAGCTGATGGACTTTACCTCGTATGCCTTCGAGGCACTCTATCGCGACACTTTCTGCCGCAATACCGCCATGTTGCAACGTCAGGCACAACTCTACTGGGAGGCTGACTGTAGCGATATGCTGGAGACGCATAGCTACCTGCGCGTAGGATGGCAGGACGACTACCGCTACCAGTCGCTCAGCCTCATCGCCCGTCTGGGCTGGGGCGAACAGAAGCACGACGGCTATTTCCGTCGCCGCTATAGTTATAGCGATCGCTATCCGGTGCTGTACCTTGGTGCGGAGGCCGGCGCTTATACGCGTGGTGAGGCACGCAACCGACTCTATGCCCACCTGCGACTGATGCTCACCCAGCATGCTTCGCTGGGTATGGGCGGTACGCTGGAATATACCCTGCAGGCCGGATGGATCTTCGGACAGGTGCCGAGTCCGATGCTTTGGCAGGCTTCGGGCAACCAGGGCTACGGCTACGATCCCTATCGCTTCACGCTCCTGCATAACGGTGAACTGACGGCCGACCGATACGTGGCGCTCCATACCGAGTGGAACGGACGAGGCATACTCTTCAACCTCATACCGGGTATACGCTACCTGCGTCTGCGCGAGCTGGTGGAAGCCAAGGTGGCCTACGGCTATCTGAGCGACCGCCAGGAACTGAAGCTCAGCCGACCGCATCAGGTATATGCCGAGGTGGGGGTCGGCATAGGCAATATATTTCGAGTATGCGACCTCTACTCCGTCTGGCGACTGACGCCCGACCTGCAGACCGAGGCGCCTAACCCACGCTGGTCGATGCGCTTCCGAATCCATCTGGGACTATAGGATGCAGGATGTATGATGTATAAAGTATAATAAAAGAGCACTCTCGTTGCGTGAGAGTGCTCTTTTCGTATATGCCGGTCGGTGGATTAGATCCAACGAACGTAGCAGAAGTCCATACGGTGCGGCAGCAGTTCGTGCTGCGGATACATACGGATACCGAACTTCATACCGCCGGCGTAGTCGAGCTGGTAGGTCATCTCGTAGAAGAGGTGGCTGCCTTCGGCCTTTACCAACTGGAGCGGCTCTACCTCGTAGAGCTTGTCGTTGTTGTGGGTCGAGGTGCGGATAGCAACCAGTTCCAGTCCGATACCCTTGTCGTTGAGACTGTGGGTGTCGAGCTCTACGGCTACCTTGAACTTATCACCTACGTTCAGGTTTGCGAAGTCAGGACCCGTCTTGCTTACTACCTCTATCTCATCCCAGTGGGCAACGATATTTTCCTTCCATGCGGCCAACTCGCGAGCTACCTTGTAGTTGTTCTTCACGAGCAGGGCATGACGCTTCTGGAGCTTGTTGTAGAAACGATCGAAGTAGTCGTCCAGCATACGCTTCATGGTGAAGCGCGGCGTGATCTTGGTCACCGAGTTCTTGATAGTCTGGATCCACTGCGTCGAGTAGCCCTTAGCATTCTTAGCGTAGTACATCGGGATAATCTCGTTCTCCAGCATCTGGTAGATAGTAGCGGCATCCAGCTGATCCTGGTGAGCCTGGTTCTCATAGGTGCGATGCTCCGTCAGGGCCCATCCGGCACCCTCTACGTATCCTTCGTACCACCATCCGTCCTTCACGGAGAAGTTCAGTACGCCGTTCATCTGGGCTTTCTCGCCGGACGTACCGGAAGCCTCCAACGGACGAGTCGGGGTGTTGAGCCAGATATCCACACCGGAGATGAGGCGCTTAGCCAGCGACATATCGTAGTTCTCCAGGAAGATGATCTTACCAAGGAACTGCGGCATACGGCTGATCTCGATGATGCGCTTGATCAGACCCTGTCCACCGCCGTCAGCCGGGTGAGCCTTACCGGTGAAGAGGAACTGAACCGGATAGTTGGGGTTGTTCACCAACTTATCCAGACGCTCCAGGTCGGTAAAGAGCAGGTGGGCACGTTTGTAGGTAGCGAAACGACGTCCGAAACCGATGATGAGGTTGTTCGGATTCATCTCGTTCAGTGCGCGTACGATGCGTGCGGGATCACCCTGCGTCTTGAGCCAGTCCTCACGGAACTTAGCCTTGATATAGTCGATCAGGCGCTGCTTGAGGCCCATACGGGTCTTCCAGATCTCGTCGGCGGGGATGTTGTTGAAGTTGCTCCACATCTCTAGGTTCGACTGGTCGGCTTGCCATCCTTTTGGGAAGTACTTGTTATAAACTGCTTTCCACTCGCTGGCAGCCCATGTAGGCATGTGCACACCGTTGGTCACGTAGCTTACGTGCAACTCTTCGGGGAAGTAGCCCGGCCATACCGGCGCGAACATCTTCTTGCTCACCTCGCCGTGGAGCCACGATACACCGTTAGCCTCCTGGCAGGTATTGAGGGCAAAGACAGACATCGAGAATTTCTCGTTGTGGTCATCCGGGTTGTTACGACCCATACCGATCAGTTCGTCCCAACTGATACCGAGCTTCTCAGCATAGCTGCTCATGTACTTATGGAACAGACCCTCGTCGAAGTAGTCGTGACCTGCGGGCACCGGCGTATGGCAGGTGTAGAGGCCGCTTGCGCGAACTACTTCCTTGGCTTCGTTGAAGTTCAGGCCCTCTTCCTGTATCAGATCTACGAGGCGCTGCAGACCCATCAGGGCAGCGTGACCCTCGTTGCAGTGGTATACATCCTTCTTGATGCCCAGCTGCTTGAGCGCCAGCACACCACCGATACCCAGCAGGATCTCCTGCTTAATACGGTTCTCCCAGTCACCACCATACAACTGGTGCGTGATCTGACGATCCCACTCCGAGTTGAGGTCGTTGTCGGTATCCAGCAGGTACAGATTCATACGACCTACGGCTACGCGCCAGAGATAAGCGTGTACGTAGCGATCGGGATAGGGTACATCCACTACCATCGGCGAACCGTCAGCGTTTTTCACCTGCGTAATAGGCAGGTTGCTGAAGTTCTGTGCCTCGTAGTTAGCGATCTGCTGTCCCTCAGGCGAGAGGGTCTGGGTGAAATAGCCATAACGATAGAGGAAACCGATAGCCGTCATATCGACGTTGCAGTCGCTGGCTTCCTTCAGGTAGTCACCGGCCAGGATTCCCAGACCACCGGAATAGATCTTAACCACCTGGCTCAGACCGTACTCCATCGAGAAATAAGCGATGCTCGGCTTCTTGGGATCCTTAGGCTCATCCATATAAGCGCGGAAATCGGCATATACCTTATCCAGCTTCTTCATGAATACTTTGTCCTCGCTCAGGGCCTGCATCTTCTCGTAGCTCAGGATGTTGAGCAGTACGATCGGATTCGACTGCGCGCGATGCCATTCGTCCAGGTCAATACCGCGGAAGAGATTCTTTGCCTCATGATTCCATACCCACCACAGGTTGTATGCCAACTCCTGCAACTTGTTCAGATTCTCAGGCAAGTTAGCATGTACGTTCGCCTCTCTCCAAACGGGTTGATTGACGTTACTTACTTTTACTTTCATATACTTAATTTTGTGATTTTATTTTCGATTTGTACCTTATTTACAAAAAGCGGGTGCAAAGGTACGAAAAAAAAATGACATACGCAAATTTTTCGTATGCCATTTCATGATTTTTCTATTTCTGCAAAGTGTATAAGCAATGCCCATCTACGGTCTCTTGCGTGAGATGTATAGTCCCTGGCTGCTCTTTTGCTTGTTGGAGTAGGTTGGGGGCCGGTACGCCGGGCTCCTGGAGCGTCAGTTCGGGGGCTACCTCGATATGCGCTTCGTCCCATAGACCGCTCTCCAGAATACTGTGGAGCACTGCTGCGCCTCCTTCCACCATGACGGAGTGGATGCCGCGCTTGGCCAGGTCAGTCAGGATATACGGCCAGTCGGTGCGCTCGCGATAGACAATGGTCTCTGCTTCGTCCGACAGGATACGCGCCGTAGGCGGGATCAACCCATGACGATCCATCGTGATACGGATGGGGTTGCGGCCCTCCCAATGGGTGTTCATGAGACGCGGGTTGTCCAGCAGCACGGTACGTGTGCCGACCAGTATAGCCATGTTCTCGGCCCGC